>Ga0307431_1000784_pt1 | contig 19949 bp, 20 predicted proteins | sample SalMarWE160170MG_FD_202155 | JGI IMG/M metagenome (GOLD analysis project Ga0307431, IMG submission 202155) | Salt marsh sediment microbial communities from the Plum Island Ecosystem LTER, Massachusetts, United States - WE1603-170 | ecosystem: Environmental > Aquatic > Marine > Intertidal zone >...
TATCTACATCTTGATTTCGATATCAACGCGCGCACACGCGATCGAGTTGATATCTACATCTTGATTTCGATATCAACGCGCGCACACGCGATCGAGTTGATATCTACATCTTGATTTCGATATCAACGCGCGCACACGCGATCGAGTTGATATCTACATCTTGATTTCGATATCAACGCGCGCACACGCGATCGAGTTGATATCTACATCTTGATTTCGATATCAACGCGCGCACACGCGATCGAGTTGATATCTACATCTTGATTTCGATATCAACGCGCGCACACGCGATCGAGTTGATATCTACATCTTGATTTCGATATCAACTCCAGCGGGTAAAGTCAAATTCATTAAGGCGTCAATTATATTCGAGCCCGGATTCAAAATATCAATTAATCTTTTGTGGACTCTCATTTCAAATTGCTCCCGGCTGTCTTTGTGAACAAAAGATGAGCGGTTTACGGTATATTTATGAATCTCAGTCGGCAAAGGGACAGGACCAGAAACCTCAGCTCCATGCCTCAAAGCAGTCTCAACAATCTGTCGAGCGCTATTATCAATTACTTTATAATCATAAGCTTTCAGCTTTATCCTAAGCCTGGGTTTTATCTTTTCTTCAACTGCTTTCTTTTTAGCCTTAGTAGCCATTACTCAAAAGAACACTTAGCCCGACATAGAGAACGAGCAGCCCCGCCAAGGCGGGGCTAGTTTAATTTATTTCGTTATTTTTATTACTACTCCTGCTCCTACTGTTTTACCTCCTTCTCTGATTGCAAACCTTTGCTGTTCTTCGAGAGCAACTGGAGCAATTAATTTAATCTTTAAATTAACAGTATCGCCCGGCATTACCATTTCTGTCCCCTCAGGCAAAGCAACATCACCTGTTACATCAGTAGTTCGAATGAAAAACTGAGGCTTATACCCCTTAAAGAAAGGAGTATGACGGCCGCCCTCTTCTTTGGTCAAAATATAAATTTCAGCTTCAAATTCTGTATGAGGAGTAACCGAACCTGGTTTGGCTAACACTTGCCCCCTTTCCACACTCTCTTTTTTAAGACCGCGAAGGAGTATCCCAACATTATCTCCAGCTCTTCCATCGTCAAGAATTTTGTTGAACATCTCAACGCTAACTGCCGTAGTTTTAACAGTTTCTTTTATTCCGACCAATTCAACTTCTTCGTTAGATTTAATTATTCCCCTCTCAATCCTCCCAGTAGCAACAGTTCCTCGGCCTTCAATAGAAAAAACATCTTCAATTGCCATCAAAAACGGCTTATCAACATCTCTGACAGGTTCGGGAATATATTCGTCAAGAGCTTTAACTAATTCTAAAATCGGCTTGGCTGCTTCATCATCCGCAGAACTTATTTCTAAAGCCTTAATAGCAGAACCGCGAATTATAGGAGTCTCGTCTCCGGGATATTTGTACTTCTTTAGAAGTTCCCGGATCTCAGATTCAACTAAATCAATCATCTCTGGATCGTCTACCTGGTCGCATTTATTTAAAAAGACAACCATTGAAGGTATACCTACCTGGCGAGCAAGTAAAATATGCTCTCTGGTTTGAGGCATGGGTCCGTCAGGAGCCGAAACAACCAAAATCGCCCCATCCATCTGAGCGGCTCCGGTGACCATATTTTTAATATAATCAGCGTGGCCAGGACAGTCAATGTGGGCATAATGCCTTTTCTCCGATTCATATTCCAAATGAGAAACAGAAATCGTAAGGCCTCTTGCCTTCTCTTCCGGAGCTGCATCAATTTCATCAACCGACTTTGATTGAACTTTTAAGCCCTTAAGACTTAAAACCTTTAAAATTGCTGCGGCTAAAGTGGTTTTACCATGATCGACATGACCAATGGTACCAACATTAACGTGGGGTTTCCCCCTTTCAAATTTTTCTTTTTCCGCCATAATTCATTTTAACATCTTAACATCTTAACATCTTAACAAAATTTAAATACAAAAATGTTTAAATGTTAAAATGTTAGTATGTTAGTATGTAAGTTAAGTTACATTATTATATTATTATTTTTTAAAAAAAAGTCAAGGGCTTCCTGTGAATTACCGAGCTATTTCCTTTTTCCTTCAATAATTTCCTGAGCAATACTTTTAGGCACTTCTTCATAACAATCAAACTCCATCGTAAATGTCCCCCTTCCTTCGGTTAAAGACCTTAAAGTAGTAGCATATCCAAACATTTCAGCCAAAGGAATTTTTACATTAATAACTTTAAGGTTTAATCTGTCTTTGGTCTCCTCAACCCTTCCGCGCCTGGCTGATAAATCGCCTATTGTATCACCAAAAAAATCTGAAGGGACCACAACCTCTAACTTCATAACCGGCTCCAGTAAAACTGGCTTGGCTCTCCTAGCTGCTTCTTGAAAAGCAGTGGAAGCTGCTATCTTAAAAGCGTTTTCTGAAGAGTCCACTTCATGAAAAGAACCATCATATAAAGTTGCCTCAATGTCTATCACCGGATAACCGGCTATAACTCCCTTATCCAACGCTTCCTTAACTCCTTTCTGAACCGCCGGAATAAATTCCTGAGGAATAATCCCGCCTTTAATCTTGTTTATAAATTCAAAGCCCTCTCCCCGCTCCCTGGGTTTGACTTTCAGCCAAACATGGCCATACTGCCCCCTGCCTCCGGACTGCCTGATATATTTTCCTTCTGCCTCAGCTTCTTCTTTAATTGTTTCTTTATAAGCGACTTGAGGCCTTCCGACAGAAGCCTCAACCTTAAACTCTCTTTTCATCCGGTCAACTAAAACATCGAGATGCAATTCTCCCATTCCCGAAATAATAGTTTCCCCGGTTTCCAAATCGCTTTTTATTCTGAAGGTCGGGTCCTCGTCTGACAATCTCCTAAGAGATAGAGCCATTTTTTCCTGATCAGCTTTAGATTTCGGCTCAATACGAATAGAAATAACAGGTTCGGGAAAAGTAATTTTTTCCAAAATAATAGGAGCTGTCTCCTCGCATAAAGTATGGCCGGTTTGAGTATTTCTGAGACCGACAGTAGCAGCAATATCTCCAGTAAAAATTTCATCAACATCTTCCCTTTCGGCAGCATGCATCCTTACGATTCTGCCAATTCTTTCTTTCTCACCAGTAGTAGAGTTTAACAAATAAGAACCAGTTTTTAGAGAACCTGAATAAACCCGAAAATAAGTAAGAGTTCCAACATAAGGATCGGTAGCAATTTTAAAAGCTAGAGCGGTAAATTTTTCTGAATCTTTCGCCTTTCTTTCGGTTTCTTCGTCGGTTTTAGGATCAACTCCTTTAATCGAAGGCATATCTCCCGGACTGGGAAAATACTGGCAAACAGCATCTAGTAATAATTGAACTCCTTTATTTTTTAAAGCAGATCCGCAGAACACGGGTACAAGTTTATACTCCAAAGTGGTCTTTCGTAAAACTTTCCTGAGATCATCCACTGAAACCTCCTTGCCGCTTAAATAACTCTCCAGAAGTTTTTCGTCTTCAGCAGCAACTTTTTCAATCATTTTTTCCCGCCATTGCTTCGCCTCTCCCAATAAGTTTTCAGGAATTTCCTCTTCTTTTATTATTTGCCCAAAATCTCCCTCAAACCTTAAAGCCTTCATTTTTAAAAGATCAATTACTCCCTGGTGATCTCCTTCTTCTCCGATCGGTATTTGCAAAGCGACAGCATTTGGAGTTAATTTTTCTAAAATGGATTCAAAACTCGTTTTAAAATTAGCGCCCATTCTATCTAATTTATTTATAAAGCACATTCTAGGCACTTTAAACTTATCAGCCTGGCGCCAGACAGTTTCAGATTGAGATTCTACTCCGGCTACCCCGTCAAAAACCACTATAGCCCCGTCTAAAACCCTGAGAGATCTCTGAACCTCGGCAGTAAAGTCAATATGGCCCGGAGTATCAATAATATTAATCCGGTATTCGTTCTCTTTTTTGCGCTCCAGCCCTTCCGGCACCCAGAAACAAGTAGTAGCAGCTGAAGTAATAGTAATCCCTCTCTCTTTCTCCTGTTCCATCCAATCCATGATTGCTTTACCGTCATGAACTTCTCCGATTTTATGAGAGATCCCGGTGTAAAATAAAACTCGCTCGGTCATAGTAGTTTTCCCGGCGTCAATATGAGCAATAATTCCTATGTCTCTTGTTTTTTCAATTGAGTACTGACGTGACATATTTTAAGAATTTTTACCAGGCAAAATGCGCAAATGCTCTGTTTGCCTCTGCCATTCTATGTGTGTCGCTCTTCTTTTTTACCGCCCACCCAGTATTATTTGCCGCATCCATTAATTCTTGAGCCAATTTTTCCCCCATCGGCTTACCTTTCTTGTTCTTTGCCCCTTGAATTATCCATCGCATAGCTAAGGCTAATTGCCTGCCTCCCTTCACTTCCCTCGGAACCTGATAAGTTGCTCCTCCCACTCTTTTTGATTTTACTTCAAGCAAAGGAGAAGCATTATCTAAAGCAGCTTCGAAAACCTCTAAGGGATCTTTTTTAGTTTTTTCTTTAATAGTATCAAAAGCCCGATAAACAATCTTTCTGGCTGTTGTTTTTTTACCCCGCTCCATAATCTGATTAATAAACTTGGAAACCTTCACATTATAATAAACAGGGTCGGGAGATACTGGGTGTTTTTTTATTTTTTTTTGCCTAGCCATATTACTTCTTTGTTTTCTTAGTACCGTACTTGCTTCTTCCTTGTTTTTTATCCTCTACTCCACCGGTATCCAAAACTCCCCTCACTACATGATATCTTACTCCGGGCAGATCTTTAACCCTTCCTCCGCGAATAAGCACAATCGAGTGCTCTTGGAGATTATGCCCCTCTCCGGGAATATAAGCTGAAACCTCCATTCCGTTAGTTAAGCGGACTCTGGCTACTTTTCTGAGAGCTGAGTTTGGCTTTTTGGGAGTTACGGTAAAAACTTTAAGGCAAACTCCTCTTTTATACGGCGAGGAATAATCCTTCGGCCTGTTTTTAAGAACATTAAAACTAAACCCTAAAGCAGGCGTCTTAGACGATTTCTTTTTTCTCTTTCTTCCTTTTTTAATTAATTGATGAATTGTGGGCATACCCCGTAGAAGAATTTCGACTAATTATAATTATTTTGCTGCCCCGCAGCAGTCGAAATTTCTCTACGGGGCATAATTGACTAATTTAACAAATAAAATTCAAACTGTCAATAATGGAAACCCGGCGATTAGGGTAAAAATCAAATTTATAACATAGCTAATCCAGGGGAACAAAAAGAAAATAATAAGCAATAAGATAAAAAAGCCAAACTGGGTCAAAAACATTTTTACATTCCTCATTGAGTCGGGTAAAAAAGTAAAAAGGATATGAGATCCGTCTAAAGGAGGAATGGGCAATAAATTAAATATTGCCAACAAGAGATTAATATAAACAATATAAGAAAACATTACAACAAGTCCCGGGGGAACAGATACTGCCGTAAGAAACCTTAAAAGCAACCCGAAAAATAATGCGATTGCCAAATTTGCCGCCGGTCCGGCTAAAGCCACTTTTAAAGAACCATATTTTTGGTCCCGAAAATTGTAAGGATTAATAGGAACCGGTTTTGCATAACCGAAAAGTATCGGGCTTCTGAAAAGGATTAAAAGTAAGGGTAAGGCAACCGAACCAATTGGATCTAAATGTTTTAATGGATTTAAAGTAAGACGCCCGGCATACTTAGCTGTCCGGTCGCCTAAATAATAAGCCATTGCTCCATGGGAAAACTCGTGAATAACAATAGAAAATATTAAAATAATAATTAGAAAAATATATTCCATAATAATATAATGATAACACAGCTTGAAAAAATTTTAAAACCTTGATAAGATAATATTAGTAAATTTTTAATTTTAAAATTATGGCTAAGCAATGCGCAATTTGCGGAAAAAAATCAATAATGGTTCAGAAGCGGGTAAAGCTTCGAGGAAAATATAATCCAACTGTCAAAAAAAGGAAATACCCTAATCTTCAATGGTTAAGGGTTCCTTCGGATATAAAAAAGAAATCCTATAAAAAGTTTGCCGGCAAACGAGTTCTGGCCTGCGCTAAGTGCATCAAAGCGCTGGGAAAACGAAAATAGCTTCGGGCGGGCTGTAGTACAATGGTTAGTATGTAGAGCTGGGGGCTCTACGATCTGAGTTCAATTCTCAGCAGCCCGATTAACTAATTTCAGGTTCGAATCCTGTCACCCCGATTATAATATCAAGGGTCTCAGCCTACGGCTTGAACCTACGGCTCATCACCCGTAGGGCGAGACCAACCGAAGGTTGGCAATTCCCGGCACCCCGACTAACTAAAAATACGTCATTATTTCACGATCGTGAAATAATGACGTATTTTTAGTTCCTATGCTTTCCCATATTTGTATTTAAAGTACTTGTATTTAAAGCCCCGCAGCATTTAGGACAGATTCTCGGATAATCTTCCAAGTGGGTTTCCGCACGTACCCCGCAGGCGGGGCACAAATATTGGAATCCCTTTAAAACAATTATAGTCCGGAATCTGACTAGATGTCTAGCAGGGCTATTTTTATTTTATCGCCAAAACGCACTAATGTCAAATAAACAAATTACAGCCCGAGAGCTTCGGTTGTTTGTTTAATCAAAGAAACCACTACTGGCGGAGGCATCAAGCTATAACAGGGAACTCCGCTGTCATCCGGAACCTGCCAGGGCTTTTCTGTTATTGTCACCTTTTTTTTCTTTTCGTCCCACTGATAGCCGTATTCCGGAGTAATCTCATAATCGGCCACGAAATTTTTGGCTTTATCTACCGGTACAGAATTTCTTAAAAGAACTTTTGGAATACCATAAAGCGAAAAGGCTCGTTTTATTAAACCTTCGTCTTTTTCTAACCTTTCTTTAATCGGCTCTATCCCCAACTCATCTCCTTCTTTAGTAACCATTCTCGCTCCTTTACAATCAGAATTATCACAGATGAGATAAAACTTTTTTTCTTTCCGGCCATATTCAACTTTTTTTGTCGGAAGGAGTTTCAAATTTCTTGAGGTTTGGCAAAGAGGACAAATTACTCGATACTTTATCCTTTCGTCAATTACAGTTTCGGGAACATCAATAAGAACAAAAATATCAGGATCATCCCGGTAATCAATTAAATCTCGAAAAAACAACGAATAAGAAACCTGGTCCATCTCTCTGGGAAAACCGTCAACAAAAAGGGCCTTTTTTCCCATTCCTGCTATTTCTTTTTTAGCCAGAGCTAAAATTAACTCAGAAGGCAAGAGTGTTTTAGTGTTCCTATTTTTTAAATTATCTAATATCTTTTCTAAGGGCAGAAAACCCCGATAATTTTTTTCTAAAAATACAATCAGTTCTTTCTTTTTTTCTTCATTTTCCCAAATATCATCAAACTCTCTAACTAAGTCTCCAATAGAGAGATGTTCTATTTTATCTTTATCCACCACCTCCTTAAACATTTTGGCATAAGTTCCTTTGCCAGAATTTTTTTTGCCTAAAAGATAAACTATAAAAGTATTCTCTTTTAAATATTCTCGGAGTTTCTTAATTTCTCCTCCGGCTTTCAGCTCAAAATAGGCCTGGCGCTCTTTAACGTCGGTTAAATCAAATTTCTTTTTTGATCCGCTAATTTTAGTCTTAAAAATTGGAAATTCTATGTCTTTCATATTATTCTAATTTAAAATTATTTCCATCAGAAATAATCTTTATGTCTCCGTTAATATCTGTTCTTAGAACCTGTATACCAAATTCTTCTAATCTTGCCAAGACCTCAGGGTGGGGATGACCGTAAGAATTATCTTTTCCAACCTGAATAACAGCAACTTCTGGAGAAACCGCTTCCAGAAATTCTAGAGAACTAGAAGTTTTGCTGCCATGATGGCACACCTTCAAAACATCAGAATCCAAATCAATACCTTGTTCAACTAATCTTGCTTCTACTTTTTTCCCAATATCCCCGGTAAACAAAAAAGAAACATTCCCAAAAAACAAACTAGCCACAATAGAAGTATCATTAGCATTCTTAACTTTTTGATTCTCTAAATTCTCAAATGGATGAAGAATAGAAAGATATATCTTTTCAGATAGAACTATTTTCTGACCAGCTTCAACCACCCCCACCTCAGCCCCCTCCTCTTCAATTAATCTAATCCATTCTTGATATTCAGCAGTATCTCTAATAATTCCTGTCCATAAAATATTCTTAACTTCATATCTTTTTAAAACCTCAAACAAACCGAAGTAATGGTCGTGTTCGGGATGAGTGAGAATTATTAAATCTATCGTTCTATCGTAAAAAGGCATCTCCTCTGCCAGTTTCTCTAAAATAACGGAGGTCGGGCCTCCATCAATTAAAACTTGAACTCCATTTGGTGTTTCAATAAAAATACTATCCCCCTGCCCGACATCAAAAAAAACAACCTCAAGCGGTTGAGGTTTAACCAAGTCATAAACAACAACCCAGGCAACAAGATTCAAGCAAAACAAAACAGTCAAAACAACCCAAACTAATTTTCGATCTTTTCCAAACAACACCGCCCCCAACCAATTAAATTAAATAAAAAGCTAGTCGAAACTTTGCCCAGTTAATAATTCCCTTCTTTCTAGCCCCTTCACATAGAGTTTCTCAATTTGAGTTGAGGAAAGGGTTCCGCCATAAATACGAACTCTATCGATATAGCCTGTGAAATAATTCAAATCTATCCCCGTCCACCCAGCTCCAATAAACAAAGAGTTATTATTTTTCTTTACATGCTGAACTCCTGTATAGGAATATTCCCTCTCTAAAACTTTTTCGCTATCTATATAGAGTAAATATTTTTGTTGGTTCGTTCCTAAGTCTCCATTAAATGTTCCTACGATGTGATGCCATTTTCCAGGCGCAACAAGACCCGTAACCCAAGAACAATAATTATCACAAACATCTGCTGGATCCATGCAAATAGTAAATTCTAAAGCAGGAGCACCATAAACATGAGCCATGGCATCGGTAAGCCGAAAACCATAACTGTCCCACTTGTTTAATATCTTGCCGCTTGTTATAGAATCTATTTTCATCCAGAACTCAATAGTTAAAGCATTCATGCCGTCTAAATTAGTGCTCTCGGAAGGATCTAGTATTTCCACACACCCGCTCCCATCAAATTCAGCTGTTTTCCCTAAGGCTCTTTCAAGCTGAGGAATATCATAGCTCACAAAGCTTGCCCCACAGTAAACTGCGTCATTTTCCTGTCCTGAAGCATCATTACAATTATTTTCAAAGTCCCAAATTCCTACCGAGTAGGCTCCAAGAGTATGATAGACCTGGGCACTGAATTGGAGAGATGTGGCTACTTTTGCTTTTTCTCTGGCACTTTTAGTAACCACTAAAACAATACTAGCCAAAAGCCCAACGATAGCAATAACCACCAAAAGCTCAATTAAAGTAAACCCTTCGCTTTTTTTAAATAAATATTTTGTATTAAAAAACTTAATTAATCGAGAAAAGTGAAGGGTAAATGACTTTTGATTCTTCATGATTATTTTTTCATTCTACCACAATAAAAAACCTAAAGCCATCACAGAAGTGATGGCTTTAGACTACGGTTCGAACCGAAACTCTGAAAGAAAATTTACCTTAAGATTCTTATCCTAATTCTTTTGCCAGTTTTTCAGCGGCTTCTTTCCCTAAAATTCTAAACATCTTAGTACCGCATTTCGGGCAGGTACCGGTTGCCGCTTTTCTTTCTACCTTTCCTTTTCCTTTCATTGATACTATCTTCGGGTCCTTTATTTCTCTTTTTGCTTTACACTTTACACAATAACCTTCCATAATATTATATTTTAAGTTACCAATTTTAAAAATCGACCTTTCCGCTCAGTTAAATAAAACTTGAAAGATTTTAATTTGCGAAGTAAATTATTTAACTGGATAAAGTTTTCCACAGCCTTACTCTACATTAATACATCTTATTTTAGCTTAAAGCATTAGTCAAGCCCTTAATAATTCTCAACTTTAATCTCTTTGATAATTTCCCTAATTATTTTAGCGCTATCTAATCTTTTCTCCAGCTCTTTTACCGTTTCGATTCTGCCTTCAGCAGTCTGGTTCTTTGAAGCAAATAAACTGCAACAATCTTCATGAGGCCTTATAGAAATATCGTAACTTCCTATTTTTTTAGCTATTCTAATTATTTCTTCTTTATCATAAGCAATCAAGGGCCTTAAAATAGGGATATTTACCGCACTTTTGACAATTCCTATATTAGGCAAGGTCTGAGAGCTTACCTGTCCTAAGCTCTCCCCCATAACTAAAGCCCCGCACTTATTCTCCAAAGCAACCTTTTCGGCTATCCTCAGCATCATTCTTCTATAAAGCAAAACTCTGTAGCTTAAAGGAGTTTTTGCTCTAATTTCAAAATGAGCTTTCTGAAAAGGAATAAAATAAACTTGAAGGCGAGGCTGATATTTTAAATGAATTTTCACCAAATCCTTCACTTTTTCAATACTAGACTTAGAGACTACGGGGAAGGCATGAAAATGAAGCCAAACGCTCTCCAGGCCCCTTTTAGCGCTTAAAAAAGAAGAAACAGGAGAATCAATGCCCCCAGACATTAAAGATAAAACTTTTCCGCTGCTTCCTATCGGAAGTCCGCCTGCTCCCCTCCTCTTCTTAAAATAGAGAAACCATCCCCCTTTCCTAACCTCAATAAAGATTTCTCTTTTTGGTCTATCTAAATCAACTTTTCTATTAATCTCTTCGGCAATCTTATTAATAATCTTTTCTCTATTCTCTTCCAATATTCCTTTTTCTAATTTTAATCTAATTGCAAAAGTTTCGTTTTTTTTAATCCAATCGGGATAATTTTTACTGATAAAATCTGAGAATTCTTTCAGATTAATTTTTGGGAAGAAAAGACTTTCAGCTACCCAAGCAATCCCAAAAACTCTTTTTACTATTTTTAGGGCTGCTTTAGCTTGTTCTGTTTCTATAAAAATCCTCTCCCGAGAAAAAATTAAGCTAAAATCAACCTCCTCCTTTCTAAGAAAAAAGCGAAGATTGTTAATTAATCTTTTTTGAAAAAGTTTCCTTACTCCTTCTGACTTTAAAAACAATTCTCCGTATGCAATTAATATTCCTTTTTTGGGTTGATTTTTCATGACAAGATCATCAGAGATCCGTTCTCTGTTAGCTAACAGAGAACGGATCTCTGTAACTCTTTGTAACTTTTAGTCTATTATTCCTCCTCCTAAAACCTCTTGGTCTTTGCCCGCCTGCCGCCCGCCTGCCGGCGAGGCAGGACGAGGCAGGTAAAAAACAACTGATTGGCCGGGAGTAATCGCTCTTTGAGGTTTATCAAATTGTATTTTGTACTTTGTATTTTGTATTTTATATATGGTAGCTCTAGCCGGCTTGTGCCTATATCTTATTTTAGTTTTGATTTTCAAAGGAAGTTTTGGCGCTTTTCCCGAGATCCAATTAATATTTTTAGCAATTAATTCTTTTCTATAAAGGTCTTTTTCATTTTTGGTCACAACCAAAATATTTTTGCTTATATCTTTATCTAAAACATAGAAAGGGCCTCCCGGCAACTTTATTCCTTTTCTTTGACCAATTGTATAAAAATGTAACCCCTGGTGCCTGCCGATTATTTTTCCTTTATTGTCTACAATTCCACCAGGTTTTTCTTTAAGATGTTTTTTCAAGAAGTCATTAATCGTAGTTTGAATAAAGCAGATTTCCTGGGAATCAGAAATACCTTTTATGGGCAGTTTAAAATTTTTGGCTAAATGCTTCACTTCTGTTTTAGTATATCCTCCAACCGGAAATAGAGCTTTATTTAATAATCTAGGGGTCAACTGCCATAAAAAATAGGATTGATCCTTATTTTTATCCCTTCCTTTTAATAATCTGCCATTTTTAACCCGGGCATAGTGTCCGGTGGCAAAAAAATCCGCTTTAATGCTTGAAAGCTCTTTAAATAGAAATTCAAATTTTATTTCTTTATTACAAATCACGCAGGGATTAGGAGTTCTTCCTTTTTCATATTCTCTAATAAAGGGTTTTATTACTTTTTCTTTAAACTCTTTTCTCAAATCCAAAACCTTAAAAGAAATACCAAGTTTTTTAGCTGCTGTTCTGGCTCTTTTTTCGTTTTCGCTGGAAGATTTCAATTTGTCTAATTTCATAAAAATTCCTCTAACATTAATCCTTCGACTCGGCTCAGGGCAAGAACCAGCTTCTTTTAATAAAGCCGCAGCCACACTTGAATCAATCCCACCCGACATTGCTATTATTACTTTCTTGTTTTTTGATTCTATTTCTTTCATATTAGAGTTCGAATCCCACACTCTTTGATTTAATTTACTTCTTTTTTGCTTAAAAAACAAGCCCCGTAGGAGAGTTTTGAATGGAAAATTTCTTTGAAATTTTCATTTGCCCCCGAAGGGGTTTTCGAAATTCCTCTACGGGGCAAGTAAAAAGACCCAAGAATTATCTTGGGTCTTTTATTTTTTTACTGTAGGATCCTTCTTCTCGTCTTCAAACCTAAAAAACCGGGCGTTATATGCTTGCCACTGATCGCGATTTTTAATATGTTTTTTACGAATATCCGACAAAAGAACATAAATCCCCGGCTCTGGATCGCTATCTTCCTGCCATACGCCGTTTTCTAAAGAAAAAGTTACTGAATCTGTAAATCCTTTAGCCCTCGCCACAGCAAATTTTCCGTGACGCCCCTTAATTATACGTTCAACTATCGCTTCTATTAATGTATTTTTGTTCATACTGCTATTGCTCCTTTCTTTTGATTCTTTTTTCGTCTTTTTTAATGAACAATATTTTAAATAAGATAATATAGATTAATATATTTAAAAATTTTGTCAAGGATTTCCTCCGCGAGTTCAAGAAAAAAAGGGTAATGTATTTTACATTACCCTTTGACAAAAATGTCTTTTTTATAACCAAAGCCAGAAAAGATTTATTTCTGGATTTGAGTTTGCGTAATTACAGCGCCCTGATACTGAGATTGCTTTGCGCATATCCCGATCTGTCCGCTGATTTGACCGATGCCTGCAGTCTGAGACTGGTCGTTATTGCCGGCAGCGCCCATATTTACTTGAGACTGATTAACATTAGCTACAGAAAGCTGCTCTTGTTTGGCGTATACACCAACCTGAACCGCGGCTTGTACGACGCATGCTTCTTGCTCTTGGTCAACATTAGCACATTTGGTCTTATTAACCTGGCTCTGATCAACCATTGCTGAGAGAACTTGGTCCTGCTTGGCTTCTTTACCTATCTGGGCAGCAAGCTGAATAATACAGGCTTCTTGATCCTGGTCAACCTTACCGCTACCCGGAGTCTTTTGAGTTTGATCGATTTGCGCTAGAACTTCTTGGTTTTGCTTTGCGCATTTTCCGAGTTGTAAAGCGCCCTGGATAATACAGGCTTCTTGATCTTGATCAATATTCGGCTTACAAGGCATTCCGCATCCCATCATCGCTCCGTTAACTACTTGGTTCTGATTAATAACCGCGGATTCGACTTGATATTGCTTAGAATTTTTGCCTATCTGGCCGGCAAGCTGAATGACACAAGCTTCTTGATCCTGGTCAACCTTACCACGTCTAATATCTTTTACGAGCTGGTCTTGTTCGATAGAAGCCAACTGCTCTTGAACTTGCAGTTTTGGCATACAAACACCAACCTGCAAAGCTCCCTGTAAAACACATGCTTCCTGGTCCTGGTCAATATTAAGTTTTGGTCCGCAACCCGGTCCGCCGCCTTTCGCAAAAGCCATACCAGATGTTAGCGCCACGATCATAATTAATACAGCTATTCGTTTCATTTTTTGCTCCTTCTTACATTACAATAGAAATTAACGTTAATTTTCATTGCTAGCTACACGCTAACAATCTCCATTTTTGAGTCCTGACAAACTCGAGTTAAAATACCTCCTTTCTCTTGTTGTTTCGTACAACACTGCTTAACTATTCAGCCACTGCTCAGCAAATTGAGCAAGATCCGCAAATTTGCCGGTTTCTTTGCTTAAAGAAGCTCCGACTTCTTGGGTTTCCTCTTTTGGAGGGGTTATTGGTTTTATCTCTACTGGCGCTTCAGGCGCTTTTTCTGGAACCACAAGTTCCTCAGCCCCTACTCCAACTGCACCCTTGCCATTTTTCTTAAACACAGCCAGAATTACAGCAGATTCTCCCTGGGCTTTCGTGTCGCTAAAGTTAAATCCTAAAGAGCCTGCAAGAGAATTATTCTGGGTTGCTGTACCAACACTGCCACCAGGGCCAACAGAAACACCATTCATGATAATGTTCATCCCGCTACTAGCAGGATTTAGGAGAACCATGTCACCACCGTTTTTCATAGCTAACTTTAAAGCGTCCATCAAGCAAAGAGCTTCTGTAAAGCCTTTATCCGCTTTGACGTTAACAAAACATACGCGGCTGTAATCCTCAGCAAGTTCTTTAAAGCTAGCCTGAATCCTTAAGTTAATCTTCTTAGTGGCAGGATATTTCGCAAAAGAGGTAACTACTTCAGTAAATCCCCAACCCCACTCAGCTCCTAATTTGCCGGTATTCTTTAATGCTCTCATGGCCTCTTTTTCGCTCCATTTTCCTTCCATCATCTTATAAGGAAATCCAAGTGCATTCCACAGAGTTATTTGTTCTGGAGAAGGCCCAACGTGCAAGTGATATGGAATATAGGGATTAACCAATCCCATTTTGGGAGCCTCATAATTAGAGGTAATAGATTGATTACCGCCAGTAGAATTACCCACACCCATATTCAGTTGCCACTGCTGATTATCAACATCTGTTAACTGGTCCTGTCCCTGCGTAACATCTGCAAAAGCGCTGCCAGTAGCCAATAGCACGACCAAGCAAGTTATAATCACAATACTATGTTTCATCTTTTTTTCTCCTTTTTCAATTCACCAATAACATTTCAACAAACACAATACGTCTTCCTATAAACCTACCTCATAAACTATCTACTTTATTCACTTATACCTCCTTTCTTACTTAGAAGTTTTTTCCTTTTTACTATATTTATTTTTCAAAGAGCTGTATTTTTTAGATACGATTGTCGAGATTAACATATTAGAAAAATCTTGTCAAGCCCCGTAGAAGAATCTTGACAAAGATTTTCTTTGGGAAATCTTATATTGCGGAGTGAGTCAAAATTTCTCTACAGGGTCAAGGACTTACAACAAAAAATGCCGAGAACGGTTCTCGGCATTTTTTGTTATGACTTTTTAGTTCTCACTTCGAAAGATATTTTTGGTATTCCTTAATTAAAAATCGCCATTTTCGGCGAGCCCAATAAAGACCGGCGTAGTCAATACCGATTCTGGCAGTTGCTAAAATTTGCGAGGGCTTAATTTTTTCGCCCCTATCCTCCAGCCAAATCCTTTTGCTTTTAACCAAATCCTCTCCATAAAAAGACTTATCTAATTTTAAATAGCGACAGAGCTTGCCCGGACCATTAGCCATAGAAATTTCTTCTTTCTCCGGCTCAATAGCTCGAACAAGCACGCATTCGGGTTTTCCTTTACCGGCAGTAATAATATTTAATTGCCAGTACATTCCATAAACCAAATAAATATAGATATACCCGCCAATTAAATATTCAATTTTATTTCGAGGAGTTATCTTCCCATTATAAGAATGAGCTGCTTTGTCTTGAGGGCCAATATAGGCTTCAACTTCAATAATTTTCCCCACTAACTCTCTTTTTCCGACCCTTCTAATAATATACTTCCCTAAAAGCTCTTTGGCTACTTTTAGAGTCGGCTGGGTATAAAAACTTCTAGTTAATTTTTTTCTCATTCTAAACTCACCAATTTTAGGAAGAGGTGTCTGTAACAAGAACGGATTCGCAGCCGTCGGACATATCACTGTTGCTGTCAGTAAACCCATTAAAGCAGGTATAAAGGCAGGTGCCGTCTGGTTGGCAAGAGTTGTCAGTATTGGCAAGCGCTTGGCAAAAAGCGCCAGCTACTTCCTGGGTCTCGTCAGCCGGTTTGTCTTGCTCAATAGCGCAATCATTAGTGTCAATATATGTTCTGGTCTGGGTAAAGGTTGTCCCGCAGGCAGTTGTCTCAACAGTTGAACCTGACTGCCAATCACCAGGCTGCCAATCAGAGATACAGGAAACTTCTGTTTGGCAAGCAGAGGAGCAGCCATCTCCATCTTCAATATTGCCGTCATCACATTCCTCACCCTCATCTAAGTTGTTATCTCCACAATAAGATTCTGGCGCTATATTACATATACTATTATACCAATAACCCTCGGCTGTTAAGCAGTCGGCTTCAATAGTACATAAATCTAAATGCTCTGAATCACAAACCAGCGGAGGAGGATCATTTTGGCAATCCTCGTCGTCAGCATCTGTTTTCCCGTCACAGTCGTTGTCTATCTGGTCATCGCATATCTCTAAAACCGGCTCGCAAATCTGTTCTGATTCTATATTACAAGAATTATTGTACCAGAAACCTGCAACATCTAAACAATCCGCCTCGGTAGCACATAGATTTAGGTGATCAGAGTCGCAGGAAGAAGGTTCCATTTCTCTATGGCATTCTCCGCCGTACCAGAAAAGGCTTTCGCCTTCGCATAATTCCTGAGAGGTGCATAGATTAAGATGTTCGTAATCGCAGTATTCCGAGACTTGGCCTGAAATAATCATCTGACCATTAAGATATTCTATCTGGTCGCATCTTGCTTTTACCTTCTTCATTTCTCCTCTTTCAATCCAGGTGCAGTAGATGTCGCCGGTTATGGCGTCAACCATTTCCATTTTTTCAATTCTGGCGGTCTTGGCCGTTAATTTATCAGTAACAACTTCTTTCAACTGAGCTATACCATTTTCCACAAACAACCCGAGCGAAGCGAGGGCTTGTTTTATCTTTAGGACAAACACCGACTGCTCACCTGTTGCTCCGTCAACCGTTCCGTCGCCCATTGTCCCATCTTCTTCAACAAGCTGACCGTCTTGGAACTCTTTTACAAAGTCAGTGCCGAATGTATCGTCAAGATATTTAACTAGTTGTTCCATCTCAACTCTTAATTCTCTTCCTGTGATAGTATTCTTTGAGAGGAATATCCATTCTCCTGTTTTAGGGTCATGGGGAGATAGGAGAGTTGCAGTGCCTGAGGAGTCGTAGACATACATTCCTCCAAGCTCAACATAGAATAGAGCAGCACTTACTGGGTTGGCAGTAGGAACAGTGACAGACTCACCTATGCTGAAGACTCCTTGACCTCCACCAAAAGCTGTTTCACTTGACACTCCCAGGCCCATATTGCCAGCTGAGTCAACTATTAGGATATTGCCATCTCCGTCAGCATAGGAAGATATCATAAAGTAGTCGTCACCTGCGCTGGATACTTCAAGGGCTGAATCAGGGGTGGTGTCTCCGATGCCGACATAGCCAGTTGAGGCTTGAATGGTAAAAACAAGATTAGCATTATCAGAACAATTAATCCTTATGTCATCTAAAACCGGCGTGTCAGTTCCGTCAGAAGTAAATGCTATTTTGTAATAAAAGTTGGGTCCTGACCAAGCTAAAACAGACAAATCAATTGTATTATTAGCGCCCATGGTTAAAGTATTTGTACCGCCTGAATCGCCCGCTGAATTGTACCAATTGGTGTTATCTTGGCTAAACTGAATCGTTGCTCCTGTGCCATCTGGCTTGGCAGAAAGATTATAAACAAAACTGTCTATGCTGGAAACCGTTTTGCCTGTTAAAAGATTAGTTGAAGTCAAAGTACCCGAAGTATGGTAGGCAGCAGCCAAAACTTCTTTAACCGACCAAAAACCAGCTAAAATTATGATAGCACTAAGAAGAATTAAAAATGTTTTCCGAGAATTTAATGTCATAGTTACAATTTGTTCAATTTTACGGTTTTTTTATCTTCAACGAGACATATCCAGGTTTTGGTAAAAAATTTCTTTGTAAACTTCCTAAATGATTTTCATAAATATCTTTCCTTAGATTAAAACTGAAAGCATGTTTAAAATGTCCGTAATAGGAATTTATCATTGCTAAAATTTTTGAGTCCGGAATTCGGACATTAGAATCTGGAATTTGGCTCGGTTGATATAATTTATCTTTTAACTTCTTGACCACTCTCTGTCGTATTAAAATATAACCCGGTTTTACAAAATATCCTAAAAAATCTATTCCTTTATCTAGAGATTGAATCTTAGTTTTATCTAAGTTTAGTTGTAAATTTAAATTCTTTTTCAAAAAATGATTAATTTTATCTCTCGCATGTTTTATTTTTTCTCTGTCTTCATTTAGTAAAACCAAATCATCAACATAACGCACGTAATATCTGTATTTAAGCTCTCTTTTTACAAACTGGTCCAGCTCATTTAAATAAACATTGGCAAAGAATTGAGAAGAATAGTTGCCGATAGGAAGTCCTTTAAATCCTCCAGAGCTAAATAAAGATTTTCGAGAAGGAATAAGTTTAAACAAAGAGAAATCACCCTTGGTAATATAATTTTTAGTGGGTTTGTGAAAAATAATAGTTTTTGCCAACCATAAAATATCTTCTTTCCATTGGTAAGATTTATTTTGTTTAAAAATTATTTTTTCAAGAAGGGAATATAAAATACGATGATTGATAGCCGTAAAAAATCCAGAAATATCTAACTGAAGGTAAAATGCTTCTTTTTTACAATTTTCTGTTATTTTCCCAATAAAACTTTTTAATCTTTTTATCGCCAAGTGCGTTCCTTTGTTTTTTCGGCAAGAAAAAGTGTCAAAAATGAAATTTTTTTCTCCCATCTCTTCTATTTCATTAATCAAAAGATGATGCACCACTCTATCTTTAAAAGAAGCTGCAAATATTTCTCTGGGAGAAGGGTCAGTGATTACGAAATAAATAGAGCGTCCCGGACGATAACTTTTATTCTCTAATTCTCTTTGAAGCTGAAAGAGATTTCTTTCTAAGTTCCACTCAAATTTTAAAGCATTGACGGTTTTTCTTTTTGTTCTCCGACAATTCAAATATGCTTGATAAAGTTTTTCAAAAGTAAATATAGTTTTGCTCATATTATTATTTAAGAAGCCCATTTTAACCATCCACCAATCATCTCTCCAATTTCCTTAAGATAATATGTTTGAAGATGGACAAATTGTCTTTTAGAAATTAAATTTATTTCTTGAGCCATTCTTAATCTAATTTTTAACTGGTCAAAAGTAACACTTAAATCCGAGATTTTGGGCTGTTTTTCTTTATCGGGTAGAGCATTCACCTCTAAAACTAAATCCAGACATTGCCAGCTTAAATTTAAGATATTTCCTCCTAAAGCATATTTATACTGCTTAGGAAAATTTCTTACTCTCTCGTACAAGAATTTGATAAGTTGATAGAGTTTAAGATATAAGGGAAGCTGTTGGGAGTTAGACATATTAAATTTTTAATTATCGCGAGAGGCAAATTTGGAATTTTTGGTTTACCCCTCAGGCTAAAAATCAACTTCCCGCGGACACAACGCACATAGTTACCGTTGTTCTTATTGTTGTTGTTCACACCGCCATTGTTGAAATTCACGTTCCAGGCGTTGTTGCTATCGTTCTCGGTAGAAGACCAATAGTTGTTGGACTGAGCGTTAGCACCCCTACACTCATCGATTCTCCAAGGGCCTGACTTTCTTTAGAAAGATCCTCTGACTACTAATGCCTCACGTTTTATGAGACGGCAGGAGCCGCAATAGATTTTTAGCCGCTCTCTTCCAAGGGTCATTTGTTTCCACAAATCAACTCTTTAGAAATCTGGCGATTTAATTTTTAAATTTTTTTTCAATTTCAAATTTCAAATTTCAAATTATCTACTTCAAGGAATAAAAATTTATTGCCCGCGGACACAACGCACATAGGTACCGAAGTTCTTATTGAAATCGTCCACACCGCCACTGCTGAAATACACGAACCAGGCG
>Ga0307431_1000785_pt1 | contig 19943 bp, 13 predicted proteins | sample SalMarWE160170MG_FD_202155 | JGI IMG/M metagenome (GOLD analysis project Ga0307431, IMG submission 202155) | Salt marsh sediment microbial communities from the Plum Island Ecosystem LTER, Massachusetts, United States - WE1603-170 | ecosystem: Environmental > Aquatic > Marine > Intertidal zone >...
TATGCTGCGTTGGCCAATGAGATCAAGATTCGCAACTATTCTTCAAAGACCCTCAGCACCTATAAGGGCAGCTTGAATTCGTGAAGGACATGCATCAGCGGGATCTGGCACGAAACTACAACGGGGTGTTCCTGATGGATTCCGTGGACAAGAAATACAAGAACGCCGCCAAGGATTTCATCTGGCAATGGTTCTTCCCGGCCAAACAAATGACCTACGTGGAGGCTACTGGGGAACACAGGCGGTATCACCTGCATGAAACGCATGTACAAAGAGCTATCAAGCAGGCAGTGACTGAAGCAGCGGTCCCGAAACGTGCCTCGGCCCAGACCTTTCGCCACAGTTTTGCCAGCCATCTGCTCCAGAGGAACTATGACATCCGCACGATTCAGGAGTTGCTGGGGCACAGCGATGTAAGAACCACAATGATCTATACCCATACCATTAAAAGCCAGACTATTAAAGAGGCCAAAAGCCCCCTCGATTTCTGATTTTGGAGTTCTCACCCCGGACGACTAACCATCCAAAGTAAGCATTAATAACACTAGGAAAATCCGCATGATGGTTAGGTGCGGCCAGGATTCATCACGAACGTTTTTCTCCCCACATAGGAAAAAGCGTCCTGTCAGGAGTTGTGTTTCGGGACGCCCTGGTTTAATTCGTAAATGACACTGAAAAGTTATGCCTTGACATATTTATAGAGAAATTATAGTGCAGTATTATTTTCCGTTGGAACAGTGCAACCACACAGCATCTGTTGAGGAAGCAATGATCTACAGTCTTTTTTTGGGGTGCACGATACCGGCTCGTTCAAGAAACTATGAGATATCAGCGCGAGCGATCGCATCCCGTTTGGATATTGAATTCGTCGATATAGACGAATTTTCCTGCTGCGGTTTTCCCCTTGAGGCATCCGATGAGAAGGGGGCGGTTCTGCTTGCTGCCAGGAATCTCTGCCTGGCGGAAGAAAGAGGATTGGATATCTGTGTTCTCTGCAGTGCCTGCGCCTCCATGCTCACCAAGACTGCCTATCATCTAAAGGAGAATCGTGAACTACGGGATGAGGTAAATAAAGAGCTCTCGAAGGTGGGCAAGGAATATAAGGGCACGAGCAAGGTAAAGCACTTTGCACGGATATTGCTGGAGGATGTGGGCCTGGAGAGGATAAAGAACGAGGTCAGGCGGGATCTCACTGGATTGAGGGTGGCTACCCACTATGGATGTCATTACCTCAAGCCCTCTTACATCTATGAGGGATTCGATGATCCGCAGGACCCTCAGAGCCTCGAGTTAATCCTCGATGCAGCGGGAGTCACGAATATCCAGTACAGGCATAAGAAGCTTTGTTGCGGCGGGCCGGTGCTCCTTACTGATGAGGAGCTTGCCCTTTCCATTGCCAGGGAAAAACTTGTCTGCCTCAAGGATGCGGGAATCGATTGCATGAACCTGGTGTGCCCGTTCTGTGATCTGATGTACGATTCCAATCAGAAGGGGATAGAGGCCAAATTCGGCGAAGAGTACAATATGCCCGTGCTCTATTTGCCGCAGATAATCGGTTTGGCAATGGGCATGGGCAGAAAAGAACTGGGTCTCAACCTGAATTCCGTGAGCACTAAGGAGTTGGAGGCCCGGTTCGAGGTATAGGCAACAGGTAGGGAACTAGCGCTACGATGAAAAGGATCAATGTAAGGGAATCAGATCCGGGCTTGGTAGAAGAGGTCGAGTCAGAGGAGTTTTTGAGCGGCTTCAGGGGGTGTTTGGGATGCGGCACGTGCAGCGCAGGCTGCCCGGTACGCAGGGTAACTACCGCATATGATCCCATGAGGATCATGAGGATGCTCGTACTCGGCCTCAGACAAGAGCTCTTGAAAGGGGACATGATCTGGCTCTGCTCCGATTGTTATACCTGTCAGGAGAACTGCCCTATGGATATAAAGATCACCGATATTATCAATCACCTTAAAAACCTTGCAACCCAAGAACGGAATATCCCTCTCGGGGTAAGCACCCAGGAGAAGCTGCTCAAGGATCAGGGCAAGATCTATGTTATCGATGAGTTTGACAACAAGAAACGATCAAAGGCAGGCCTTCCCCCGCTCCCGGCAATAGCCGAGGAGGCAAGGACCTTGCTTGCGAAAAGGGAAGGCCGACATAAAAGAGAGTAAGGAGACGGATGGCAGGTATGGCTGAGAAAAGCATTGGCTCGGTTCTCATTGTGGGCGGCGGTATTACCGGCATGCAGGCAGCCCTGGATCTGGCTGACTCCGGTTACTACGTCCACATAGCGGAAAGCACCCCTTCGATCGGCGGGGTGATGGCGCAGCTTGATAAGACCTTTCCCACCAACGACTGCGCCATGTGAATCATCTCGCCCAAACTGGTCGAGGTCGGCCGGCATCCGAATATAGATCTCCTCATGTCTTCAGAGATAGAAGCAATAGAAGGAGAGAGTGGTAATTTCAAGGTAACCCTTTGCAAGACTCCCCGATACATCGATCCGTCCAGATGTACGGCATGCGGAGACTGCGCCGCTGTCTGTCCGGTCACAGTGCCCAGTGAATATGACGAAGGCCTCACTACCCGAAAAGCAGCGTATAAAAAATATGCCCAGGCAATACCGGGGGCCTTCTCGATACAAAAGGGAGATAAGGCGCCATGCCGTCTCGCATGTCCTGCTGAGCTGAACGTCCAGGGCTACGTTCAGATGGTAAAGGAGGGCAAGTATAAGGAAGCCTTAGAGATTATCATGCAAGATTTACCTCTTCCCGGGGTCATAGGGAGGATATGCCCCCATGAATGCGAGGATGCATGCCGGAGGGCTGAGATTGATGCCCCTGTTGCCATTCGAGACCTGAAGCGGCTGGCAGCAGATATGTTCGATCCGCGGCAGATTGACATCTCCTGTCTTCCCGAGAGAAAAGAGAGGGTGGCAATCATAGGATCCGGGCCTGCCGGTTTATCTGCCGCCTATCACCTGGCGAAGAGGGGCATCAGATCAACGATCTTTGAAGCACTTTCTCAGGCAGGGGGCATGCTTCGCGTCGGCATACCGCAGTATCGACTTCCTGTGAAGGTGCTCGATAATGAGATCGGTCTTATCGAGGATCTGGGTGTTGAAATCAAGACTAATAGCCCGCTGGGCCCTGATTTCACTATGGACGACCTGTTCGAAAAAGGGTTCAAGGCAGTGTATCTAGCCTTGGGTGCGCATAAGGGGATCGAGCTGGGGATACCCGGCGAAAGGTCCGCGGGTGTCCGGCAGGGCGTCGATTTTTTAAGAGAGGCGAATCTTGCCGGAAAGACCGAGGTCGGCAGCAAGGTGGCCGTCATTGGGGGAGGCAACGTGGCCATAGATGTGGCTCGATCGGCTGTTCGTCTCGGCGCCGGGGAAGTGACTATTGTGTACAGGAGAACTCGTGCTGAGATGCCGGCCTGGGAGGAGGAGTTACAGGCTGCTGAAGCAGAAGGCGTGAGGCTTGTTCTCCTTTCTGCCCCGGTAGAGGTTTTGACAAGGAACGACAGGGTTATCGGACTTCGCTGCATCCGTATGGAGCTTGGCGAGCCGGATGAATCGGGTCGGAGGAGGCCTGTTCCGGTGCCGGGAACCGAATATGACATGGACATTGACCAGGTTATAGCAGCCATTGGCCAGCGCCCGGACCTTGGAGCAATTGAGGGTATTCCAGGGATAGAGATCACCAGATGGGGGACGATACAGGTGGATCCCGTAACCTATGCCACGGGACGGGAAGGAGTCTTTGCCGGAGGCGATGTTCAGAGCGGACCGGGGATTGCCATCAGCGCCATAGCAGCAGGCAGAGAAGCAGCGGAATCCATTTGCCGGTATCTGGATGGGATGGATATTGCAGAAGGACGCCAGCCTAAAGCTATAGAGAATCCTGTTTACCGGCCCATACCCAAGCATGAATCAGTAAGGGCCAGGGCCAGGATGCGCCGGTTGCCGCCTGAAGAACGGAAAAAGGGTTTCATGGAGGTGGAGCTGGGGCTTGATGAAGATACGGGCAAAGAGGAGGCGGCAAGGTGCCTTAATTGCGGCTATTGTTGTGAATGTTTCCAATGCGTGGAGGCGTGCAGCGCAGGGGCTGTCACTTTGGGGACCCACGCAGAGCAGGCCGAGACCATAGAACTTGAGGTAGGCTCCATCATACTTGCACCAGGGTTCCAGGCCTTTGACCCGTCCAGATACACCCATTACCGCTACGCGAAACACCCGAATGTGGTTACCTCCATCGAGTTCGAGAGGATCCTCTCCGCAACAGGGCCTACCCAGGGAAGGCTTTTACGCCCTTCTGATAGAAGGGAACCGGCAAAGATTGCATGGCTTCAGTGTGTCGGATCGAGGGATGTACATCACTGTGATCATGGCTACTGCTCATCTGTATGTTGTATGTATGCCATCAAGCAGGCGCTCATTTCCAGGGAGCACAGCACCGAGGAACTGGATTGCGCCATCTTTTTCATTGATGTGAGGGCCTTCGGCAAAGACTTCGAAAGGTTTTACAACAGGGCTGCAGAGGAGGGCATCAGGTTCATCAGGACCAGGATACCGACTGTTGAGGAGGCGCCGGGGACCGATGATCTGGAGCTTACCTACCTTGATGGGAAAGGCAGGCCGGTTGATGAGCGATTCGATATGGTGGTCCTCTCTGTGGGCATGGAGATATCAGCAGATGCCATTCGTATGGCAAAGACTGTAGGCATAGAATTGAACGCAGATTCCTTTGCCGAATCTTCCAGTTTCTCCCCAGTTGAGAGCTCCCGGCCCGGCATCTTTACCGCAGGCGCCTTCCATGCCCCCCAGGACATCCCCTCATCAGTGACCGATGCCAGTGCAGCCGCGGCCCAGGCAGGCGCCCTGCTCTCTGAGGCCCGCTTCAGCCTCTCAAAGACCAAAGAGCTCCCCCCGGAGCTCCCCCACACCGATATCAAAGGCGCCCGTCCCAGGGTAGGGGTCTTCGTATGCGACTGCGGCACCAATATCGCCGGTGTGGTGGATGTGCCCCAGGTGGCCCGCTATGCCGAAGGGCTCCCCTTTGTGGAGTATGTGGCTGAGAACCTCTTCTCCTGCTCCCAGGACGCCCAAGAGGCCATCACCCAGGCCGTTGCCGAGCAGAGGCTCAACCGGGTGGTGGTGGCCTCCTGCACCCCCCAGACCCACGAGCCCCTGTTCCAGGAGACGGTCAGGGGCGCCGGGATCAACAAGTACCTCTTTGAGATGGCCAATATCAGAAACCAGTGCTCCTGGGTCCACGCTGAGTACCCTGAGGCGGCCACCGAAAAGGCCAAGGATCTCGTTCGTATGGCCGTTGAGAAGGTCATCCGGCTCGAACCCCTCAAAGAGACCGAGCTTGAGGTCACCCAGGCGGCCCTGGTGATCGGAGGGGGCCCGGCAGGCATGGCTGCCGCCAAGAACCTGGCCGATCAGGGCTATGCCACCTACCTGATCGAGAAGGCCGATTCTCTGGGCGGAAACGGCCTCAGGCTCTTTCAGACCTGGAAGCGGGAGGATATCAGATCCCGGACCCGGAGCCTCATCAATGAGATCACCGCCCATGAACGGATCGAGGTCATCACCAATGCGGAGATCACCTCGGTGGAGGGCTTTGTGGGCAAGTTCACCACCACCATCACGGCCCACGGGCAGGAGCGGCGCCTTGCCCACGGGGTGACCGTCATCGCCACCGGCGCAACCGAGCTCAAACCCACCGAGTACGGCTACGGGGAGGACCCCCGGGTAGTGACCTCCCTTGAGCTCGATGAGCTGCTCGCTGCCGATGACCCCCGGCTCCGTGAGATCGAAACCTGTGTGTTCATCCAGTGCGTGGGATCGAGGATCCCCGAGCGGCCCTACTGCTCCCGGGTCTGCTGCACCCACTCGGTGATGAGCGCCCTCCACCTCAAGGAACAAAACCCGAAACTCCGGGTCTTCGTGCTCTACCGGGATATCAGGACCTATGGTCTGAGGGAGCATGTGTACAAGGAGGCCAGGGAGAAAGGGGTGGTGTTTATCAGGTATGATCATGAACAGGAACTACGGGTTGAAAGGGAAGAGGAATCACTTGCCATCACCTTTACCGATACTACGCTCAAGCGGAAACTCCGCATTGATTCCGATCTTTTAATCCTTGCCGCCGCCATGGTGCGCGATAAAGAAGACCGGCTCTCACAGCTCTTTAAGGTGCCGGTCAATGAGGACGGCTTCTTTGTGGAGGCCCACGTGAAGCTGAGGCCTGTAGAGTTCGCCACCGACGGGGTATTCTTCTGCGGCCTGGCCCACTCGCCTCAGGCCATCGATGAATCCATTGCCCAGGCCCAGGCAGCCGCATCCCGGGCCGTGACCGTGCTGAGCCAGAAGACCATCCACTCCAGCGGGATCGTGGCAGTGGTCAACCCCCTCTGGTGCAGCAGCTGCGGGGTGTGCGTGGCCGTCTGCCCCTATGGGGCGCCGAGCTTCAATGATAAAGGCGTGGCTGAGATCAACCCTGTGCTCTGCAAGGGCTGCGGCCTGTGTACCGCCTCCTGTCGATCGGGCGCCATCCATCTCAACGGTTTTGACGAGGGCCAGATCATGGCCATGATCGAGAGTGTGAGCGGGTAAGATAAGAGGAGAATTAGATATTAAAGCGCCGGACACATACATAAAACACATCTATTGGCTCAGCGAAGAGAAAGAGGGCCGGCTCAAGACAATACTCGCGCAGCGCGGTATAAAGCTTAAATCGGGGAAGGCAGTGATGTGTCCGGGGCTCGACGAGATCACCAAGATCATAAGCGTTGCGCCCGAGGTATGGAGCGGGACCTGTCAGAGGCAGGGGAGCTGGTATCAGAGATCAGCGAAGAATGGATTGTATCTGATCATCAGCTCATTTGACCTGGAGGGCTTCGAGGCTTACAAGCAAGCCGTGCTCACCCGCTCGGATTTTATCCTTCCGAGGCCCGCAACAAGGAAGGAGAAACAGGAGATGATAGAGGACGAGGAGTTTCGGCCTTCGGTTCCCAAAGAGTGGTACGAGGTATCAGACTTTGAAAAGAGGCTCTGGATACGGTGGGCCCGGAGGCTCGGATCAGAAGACGACTGGGATACCCTCTTCCTCACCCACACGGGAAACCACGCGAATTTCGCCAAGCCCCGGTTTTATATCGAAGAAGGCGGGAGCATTATTCCTTACTCGATTGACCGGAGCGCGAATCTGTGTTCCTGTTGCCTGGAACTCTTCGGGGTAATAGGAGAGGAGTGGAAGAAAAAGCTTGTTGCGCCCTGTTCGGGTGCGGTCGTCTTCTCAAGGCTCGAAAAAGATCGATACCTGCTGGTAGAGACTCCCCCATAAGTTCCTCTGTAGCAGGTGCCTCTCGTTGAGCTGGGAAGGGGCTGCAGCCGCCATCCACGAAATATTGAAATGCCCCGCATCGCCCTTCTGACATCTCACCCCGTCAGCTGTTTTGTATTTGGTTACCTTATGATCCCCCTTCTTCTTTTCTAAGGATGATGCTGTCCTTCCTTTTAGAAACCGTAAAGGTGTCTCCTTCTTTAAAAGCGAAATCATCGATGAGCAACAACTTGCTGAGAGAAATCGTTCCTCTCTTGCTGATCCTGAAAGTCTTTTTTCTTTGCGTTTCCTTTTTAGCTTCTCTTGCTGTTCTAATATCCTTAATCTTTCCTGCTTTTATAAGGGCATCGTAATACATCTTTTTCAAGGTAGCTTTTGATTTGACACCGAGTTCATCCATTATTTCCTTCCCGGATACGCCCTTTTTCACCATATCAATGATCTTTTTCTCTTCTTCTTTCATCTTTCTCCCTCCTATTTGATTTGGGTTCTGCTACATTTTTTTACATGATACTTTAGCATATTTCGCTTTGCTTTGTACCATAAAACGATTCCGGAAATCAAATCATAGAGTTGCAATAATATGTTATATTTTTGGAATTACTCCATGTCCATGGTCTCACCCAGGTACGTATTGGGCCTTCAGCAATGGCCAGGAAGAGTCCTCAAATAGCTAAAATGATACGAGTTGCATTTTTTTCTCTGTGTTTCTTTCCATCGTGTAGAGAAAAGATACAAAGCAAATTCGAGCCCTTCCATACAATTATCAGATTTTTTTGTTGAAGTGAAATCGTGATTCTATTTTGACTTTGAAATCGGAGACCCTAACGGGAATGCGAAGCTTTGCGAAAAGATGTGGGAATGTTTAGAAAAGCCCGGTTTAGGGATCGCGAGCATAATTAGTGCTTCGATTCGCAATTACACTCACGTATTTTCCATGATTATGGGGCCTTTCTTTATCACTCAGGACTTAGTGATTGGACTGGTGCATATAGAAACGATAGTAGTAAAACTGCAATTCAAACCGGGATAGGCAGCCGATAGATGCGAGGGTATAAATCGCGGCAGATGCAGAAGGATTTTTATCTGTCTTTCCAAGATTACGGAAGATGAATCGAGGCGAATTCTTTGTAATGGTGAACCGACCTTGCCATAGAAAACATCAGACAAGACCATTAGACAAGCAAAAAACCGTGTTTTTAAACACGGCCTAAGTTATTGATTTTATTGATCGGGACGGCGAGATTTGAACTCGCGACTCCCTGAACCCCATTCAGGTGCGCTACCAGGCTGCGCTACGTCCCGATCTGCTTTCCCGTCTTTCATTTCTGTGTATGATGAGAGGGTGATGCACTAAAGGCCATGATTTATTCTGCGATTTCAGAAAGTTAGATACCACTTCAGTCCTTAAAAAAGGTATAGATAGAAAATATTACAAGAAAATTTTTTAGTCAATTTTTTTCTTTCTCAATCCTGGTCTCAGGATGGACAGAAGGAAATCCATACTGGGTAATGACTTGAGATTGTTGAGATTTTCGACAATCTATAATAATAAATATGTCGTTCTGTTTATTTCCTCCTTTCCTAAGACGATTCAGGATACGGAGGCGGTATTTGCATACCAGACCGTATGCTAACAGAGAGACCAGATACTGCGGGTTGTGTTGAGATATTCCGTGGAGGCAGTAGAGCGCCTCAGGTCTCATTCAGCCATGGCAAATCCGTGGTATTTTGTCCGGGACCGAATAAGGTAAGCACCTTAGATAGAATTTCAGGCCACTAGAGGGAGAGGCAGCAACTTGCAACCCCGAAATACTATTCATGTCATTATCTCCTTTTTGGTAAAATCTAGGCGCCATAGCCACATTGCAATGAAGGTCAAGCGGCACTCTCACTTGTTTAATAGGAGTCTCAAAGACACTATCCGGGGATAAGGTTTTTTAAACCTTTATCGTATGCCCAACCGCACATTCTTGATATATATTCGAGAAGGCTTTTCGAAAGGCGTCTAGAGACCAATCGCAACTATCATGGCCGGATAACGAAACAAGGCTCAAATGCTTTGACCTAATATAATCGATATTCATCATTACATCTGATTTTGTAATCCTTTCCCAAGGTGGTTTTCCTGTACCTCTATACGTTTGTGTTTCTCTCCCATTTCGTATTGACCTTCCGGAGGTAACCGGATAGTGGAGCCCTCCTACAAGGCCATATAGGGGTTCATTATGGATCTGCTCGGCTCGTCCGATGATTTTTTTCACTCCCTGATGGCCGCAACCGACTATAAGCACAATACCCTTACCTTCGACATTAACAGCCAGTGCTTGTTCTTTGACAAAACCGGATGATAAATAAAAAAGTGCTCGTCCGATAGGGCCTTCTAATGAAACACCAGGAGCAATAACACGAGGCGTATCCACAGCAGTTACCTTTCTAGCTGTGGGGTGCACCATGGGCACAGGAGTAAAAACCTCTTTAATGTGGCTTAAATCTTCTCCCTCTGATGGGGATATAGCAAAGGTATGTTTATCTACCTGACCATATCCTCCTACATGGTCTGGATGAAGATGAGATATTGCGATGTATCGAATATCTTTGATGTTGACTCTTAATTTATTCATATTGCGTAATACGGGCGACGGATATACTTGAAAACGGTTGAAGCCGGTGTCAAAGAGAATAACAGTTTCATCCGCCTTAATTAAAAAAGAAGGTCCTGTGTCGGGCGCCAGAACATCTGCTTCTGTATTTAGTTGAAGATCCTTTCTCAAATTATATCTCTCTTCTGTTGTGCCCGTGTCGTATTGTAACGGCGGATCAGTCAGCCATTCCGATACAGGCAATATCGTTAATTCTTTGACACTTCCAATGTTAGTCAGTTTTGTTGGTACAAATTCATTCCAAAGCTTGTCCTCCAGTTTCCTGTTTTTGTAAAAGCGTACTGTCTGATCAACGAAGTCCTGAAAGTCTTTACCAATTATCCCTGCTGCCTCAAGATTTTGAAGCCTCTCCTCCATAAGGCGAGCAAAAACCCCGGCCGACTCTTCTTCGTCTATTTTTTCGATAAGCTCATGTTCAAAGGCAACTTTTGTTTCTTTCAAAATTTCAATGATTGCCTCTCCTTTTTCTGTGAGGTCATTTTTCATGATCTGCTCCTTTCCTCCCTGCGTGTCGGAGACGAATAAGGACGTTGCCCCCGGAACTTCGTAACGAAACTCTCACCGGAATTGTGCAGTATTTGATCACCAGGCCATCCGAGACAGCGCATCCGAGAAAGATCGTCAAGGGGTCTTTGTTGCAAACCGCATGAAATTTATATCATAGGGCGGTCTATGTGATGATATGACTCAGATCAGAGAACGCGAAATTGCTACGGCCTTTCACTTTCCAAGAGTTTGAGTATCCTGCTCCATAAACAGGGATAAAAAGTTCTCCTGCTCAAGGTGGGGACACCTATGCTCTCTATTCCGTATGGGATTGAAAAGGATCAGCCATGCGGTCTATGATACGAAATATCATTTTCTTTGTGCCCTTTCCCTTACACCATTGCAGAAATGGTCGGCATGCTCGATAATGCCAGTGCCAGCATCATATTCAAATAGAGAGAGGTGTCAAGCATATTTGTGCAGTGTCTGCAATCCAGAAATCGGGGTATTGCTCAGTAGTTGGAATGCCTGATTAACGGAAGAACCGCGAAGAAGGTAAAGATTTTTTGCCTTCAGCTAAGATCAGCCTTCCCGACCTGAGCGGCGGAAGATAAAGGGCTGAAGGAAAAAAGCAATTGTGGTATGATATAAATTCGTGAGGCTGTTTTTTTGAGAGGCTACTGCTTGATGTTGTCGGTGCCCGGAGGAGTGGGGCGCTTTTCACGTGCTGTCCTCTCAGCGGCCTTAGCGCCTTGATATTGAGATCGATGCGGCGTTACTTAGTTGGAGATTTCGTGTCTGAACCTCAGCCACAGAGATTCTGGTTTAGGGAGGCATGAAGGGCATGGGCAGGGTTGATTGCATAAGTAACAGGAATATCAAGATTATCTCCGCCTATGTAGAGAGCCTTTTGGGCGATGCGGAGACGCTTTTTGAGGGGCTGCCCTTTCTTAAGGATAGGTATGCATCTGCAAAAGAATGTTTCACTAATGAGGATGAATGGACTAGCTTTGAGATTTTTCGAGAGGTCTTTCGAAGGGCAAGACAGCTTGTCGGCGATCCCGATTTCTATTTTAACTGCGGTGCCTCCTCTGCAAAACTCCATTCCTGGGGGCGGTTTGGGTACTTTGAAAAGCTATTTTCCGGACCAAGTGACGGGATAAGACGTCTGCCGTTTTTTAACAAGAATTTCAACGATACTAAGGACATTGATCTTATAGAGGACCCTACCTATGACAGAAAGCTCAGGAAGATCCGCTCCATTATACGGATAAAATCACACGAGGACCATGATATCAACAGGGATTACATTGGTGATCCCTACCTGAGGGGGATAATATCCTTTATACCAACCCTATGGGGCCTTCCCCGAGCTTCTGTTATCCAGATCATGAACGAATATGATCCGGAGATCCTGTTCAATGAAGAGGAGGAATTCATCTCCCTCCATCTCAATGCCAGGATGGAGGATGGGGAGCTCACCATCTATTCCCCTGATGAAAGGCAGAGAAAGCTCGTGGGGAGGAAGGTCATCCTGGAGCCTGATATCGTGGAGGGCAGAAGTTTCTTTTTGGGCAGAGTCTCTGAACTGCCTGCCGAGGGCAATATGCATGCTGGAGAGGAACCCACGGGAATACTCATAACCGATGCATTACTGGTGGGGAGCAGGGTGATTTTGACACCGGGAGAGATCTTTAACGCTCCTTACTTTATTCTGGTAATCACTTTCGAGGAGGCCGCTTTCTTTAAGAAATTGCTTCGCCCTCTCTTCGTTTCAAGACAAGGCGGAGAGGCGGCATACGGCATGATAGAGACCATCAACCAGTTGCGGGAGGCGATGGGCGCGAAGAATGAGGCATATAAAGACCTTAAAGGGGTGCATAGAGATCTGAGCGAGGCCAAGGAAGAGATAGATAACTACGCGCGAAATCTCGAGGTCATGGTAGAAATGAGGACGAGAGAGTTGAGCAAGGCAAAGGAGGACCTCGAGAGACTTAACAATGATCTCAGCAAAAAGGTGCAGGATCAGGTCGAGGAACTGCGGAGGTACCATGAACTGCGGAGGTACCTCTCACCTAATATTGCCGAGAGAATTCTCTCCGAAGGGAGCGATTTGAGCGCGATCTCCCATAGGAAGTTCATGACTGTGTTCTTCTCCGATATCAGAGGCTTTTCCGATCTCACCGACTCCCTTGAACCGGAAGAGATCTCCCTTCTGTTGAACCAGTATTTATCGGAGATGACCGGCCTTATCCACAAGCATGAGGGCACGCTCGACAAGATAATTGGAGACGGTTTGATGGTATTTTTCGGAGACCCGGTCCTGATACAGGATCATGCCCAGAGGGCGGTTCTGCTCGCAGTTGATATGCAGCAGACAATCAGTCACCTCAAGGATGAGTGGTCTTTCTATGGGCACGATCTGAGTATCGGGATAGGGATAAATACGGGATACATGACCGTAGGCAATGTGGGCTCCGATTTTCATAGAGATTATACTGTCATAGGGAATCAGGTTAATGTGGCAGCCCGATTGGAGTCCATGGCACAGCAGGGGGAGATTTTGGTAAGCCAGAGAACGTACAGCAAGGCAAAGGATATCGCCGACTTTGAATGCGCCGGCACCTTTAACCTCAAAGGCATCCACTCACCGGTTGCGGTATACAGGGTGGTTTATGGTTAGGGCATGATATGGAAGCCGTAACGATGGATAAACGGGACTTGAAAGCGGACTGGAGCTATTGCCACACGATCTTGCCCAAGGTATCGAGGACCTTCGCCCTCAACATCGGTAAGCTGGAGGAGGATACACACAGGACGGTGCTGCTTGGCTATCTGCTCTTTAGGATTGCAGACACCTTTGAGGATACGGTGCACCAAGATGAAGTGGAAAAGATAGCGGCCTTAAAGGATTTCTCAGAGATCTTTAAGGGCGACAAGGGTCTCGATCAAAGACTCAGCCTGTATGAACCCCTCAAGTTTCGATGGAGGGAGGAAAGTGATGACAAAGGCCTTGTTGAAAACGGCGCCCGGGTCTTACGGTGTTACTTCGATATCCCGGAAGGCCACAGAAGAATCATTGATCCGCTTATCGTAGAGACGGCTGAAGGCATGGCTCGGTTCCAGGAGCGGAAGCAAAAGAGCCCCCAGACGGTATTCCAGCTATCAGATTACGACGATCTGGAGCAGTATTGTTACTACGTTGCAGGCATAGTGGGTGTGATGCTCACTGCGATTTTCTGTCAGAGAGAGGGCATAGACACGGTACGATCACAGCTCGAGAGATTTCAGGTTTCATTCGGCCTTGCCCTCCAACTTATCAATATCCTCAAGGATTACACCGGGGATATAGCCAGGGGATGGTGTTATATCCCCAGGGCGATAACGGAGAAATACCGGATTCGCCTCGACGGCCGAGGGGAGCTCTCCGGCAGGCAAAAACAGGGGATCATACGAGATATGATAGCTCACATAGTCCCGTATCTTGACTCGAGCCTTGAGTATATTAAACGGCTTCCTCTTGAGGAGAGTTCAATCAGGATGTTTTGTATCATCCCCTTTATGCTGGGCTACCGAACCCTTGCTGAGATTGCAGGCATGAAGAAGGACAGGCTGTCCCGTGAGGAGGTTGCCCGGATCATCGAGAGGTCTTCTGCCTGTGCGGGATCGAACAGCCTTTTGGAGAAGGATTATCTGGAGGCCAAGAGGGGGCTTCTACACGCGAACCCCATCTTTTAGATATCTTACTCTGCGGCCTTTGCGTCTTTGCGTTAAGATCCTTTTTTGTTTGAACACCCATGTTTATTGAGCAGATACAAAATTACGAAGAGATTCTATAAGGGAATGTGGAGGGTGTTCTAAGGAGATCAGCGTGAGTAGTCCATATCGAGTTGAAAAAATTCCCCCCGCCTGGCAAGGCCTGGTTTTGGTGAGTACTCTTGGGGCTCAGTTCCCTCCATGAATGCCTGAAAGCAGGTGTCCTCTGAGTATAGGCTCGCCAGGAGACCGGTCTTAGCATCTATCTTGGCAATCACCACACCCTCAGGGCTCTCAAAGGGGATAATGGGTTTTCCGTCGAGCACTTCCCCCATAAAAGAGAGCCAGATAGGGCACGCAGCCCTTGATCCGGTCTCGCCTTTACCCATGGGGCTCCTTTCATCGTAACCCACCCATGCGCCCGTGATTAGGGTAGGGGAATAGCCGAGGAACCAGGCATCCATCAGGTCATTGGTAGTGCCGGTCTTCCCCGCCACCGGCCTTCTCAGGGCCTTGGCCCTCCATCCGGTACCCTGCTCGACCACTGCCTTGAGCAGGTCGGTCATCACAAAGGCTGTTTCCTTGGATATGGCCTCGGATAAAGAGGGCTGGCGTTCCTCGAGAACCATCCCGTTCCTGTCGACCACCTTGGTGATGAACACGGGATTCACCAGCCTGCCCTCATTGGCAAACACCGAGTATGCCCTGGTAAGCTCCAGAAGACTGAGCCCTGACGAGCCCAGCGCCAGGGAGAGATCCTTGTCGAGATTGGATTCTATCCCAAACTGCCGGGCATATTCTATGGCGTAAGGAATGCCTATCTTCTCCATTATCTTCACGGTGATGATATTTCGGGAATGTATCAGGCCGGTCCTGAAGAGTGTGGGGCCGAAGAACTTCTCTGTATAGTTCTTCGGCTTCCAGAGCTTATCCTGCTCACCGATGGGGGAGATATAGGGCGTATCCATGATTATCGATGAGGGCGTGAAACCCTTATCCAGCGCTGCAGCGTAGATGATGGGCTTAAATGCGGAACCCGGTTGCCTCCTGGCCTGGATTGCCCTGTTGAATTGGCTTTTGGTGAAGTCTACTCCGCCCACCATTGCCTTTATATATCCGGTCTTGGCTTCCATGCACAGCAACGCTGCCTGGGGGCGGGGCTCCTGTTCTAATGACAGGATCAATCTTGAAGCGTCATTGCCCTTTTTAACGATCCTTACCAGAATGACATCTCCCGGTGTCAATACCTCGCCCGGATCCTTGAGCTTGGTCTCGTAGTAGGCAGTCTCCGGATCAAAGGCCCTCGCCCATTCCATGCCCGAAAGGGGAAGCACGCCATAGTGATCTCCGATCTTAACCAGGGTTTCTTTCTTGGCACTGTCCACCCGTATCACCACACCCTTTGTTACCGTTCCCTCTTCTAAGGTCTGTGTCCTCAGTTCATCCATTAACTGCTGATAGATGTTTTCCTGATAGGGGATAAAGACCCTGAACAGGGGCCCCCTGAATCCCTCTCTTCTGTCCAGCTCCAAGGTACCCTTTTGGACGGCATCCTGAGCCGTCCTCTGCATGGCAAGGTTCACCGTGGTGTAAATCTTGAGGCCGCCGTTATAAAGGAGAGGGCGGCCGTACTTCATCTCGACCGTTCTTCGAATGTGTTCCAGAAAGTAGGGGGCTTCGTGAGGGCTCTGGTCCCCTTTTTGCTGCACGCTTACGTCGGCCCGCAACGCATCCTCGAACTCCTCTTCACTGATGAAGACCTCTATTTTCATCCTCTTTAGGACATATCTCTGCCTGGCCTTGGCCCTGTCGAGGTGCTTGATCGGAGAATCCCTGCTGGGTGCTTGTGCAAGTCCTGCGAGGAGGGCAGCCTCTGGGATATCCAGTTCGCCGGCGCCCTTGCCGAAGTAAACCCGGCTTGCCGCCTCTACTCCGTAAAGCCCATGACCCAGATATATCTGGTTCAGATAGAGATAGAGGATTTCCTCCTTGGTGAATTCTTTTTCTATCTGAAGGGAGAGAAGCGCCTCCCTGACCTTCCGCCTGTACGTCCTCTCAGGGTTCTTCAGGAGCAGCGATTTGGTGATCTGCTGGGTAATAGTGCTGCCCCCTTGTTCGATCCTTCCCGCCTTGAGGTTTTTGATCAAGGCCCGTATGATGCCCAACACATCGATACCCTGGTGCTTAAAGAATCGCGCGTCTTCTGCAGCGACAAAGGCCTCGATGATGTATGGCGACATGTCACTGACCGGTGCCAGGATTCTCCGCTCCTCCCTGAATTGGCCTATTACCTGGCCATCATCCGCAAAGACCTGGGTTATGATCGGGGGGTTATAGTTCTTGAGGGTTCCTATATACGGGAGGTTGCTCGACCACAGGTACCACAAGGCAGCGCCTGTTGAGACGAGAAAAAGAGAGACTATGATAAAGCCGATACCGGTTATGGTAACAATCTTCTTCATGCCATCAGCTTCCTATCGAGGGATCGATGCTGTATTGCCTCGGCCACGTGAGCCTGTTCGATGTCCTCAGATCCGGCCAGATCCGCGGTCGTTCTGGAAATCTTGAGGATGCGTGACAAGGCCCGAGCGCTGAACCCGAATCTCTCCATTGCCACCTCCAGGAGTGCATTGGATTTTTCATCTATCTCACAAAATCTTCGTATCTGTCTGCTATTCATCATAGCATTGCAGTGGATTTTTGTCTTCCTGAACCTTTCCTCCTGGATTTCTCTCGCCTTCATGACCCTCAAGCGAATCTCATGAGAGGATTGTCCATGCGAAAGGCCTGTGAGATCCTTGAAAGGCACGGCCGGTACATCTATATGGATGTCGATTCGGTCCATGAGGGGTCCTGATATCTTGGAACGGTATCTCTGGATTTCTCGAAAAGAGCAGGTACACTCATGCTTCGGATCGCCGAAGTAGCCGCAGGGACAGGGATTCATGGCCCCCACGAGAATAAAGTTGGCGGGATAGGTTACCGTGGTTGTCGCCCTGGATATGGTGACGATCCCAGTTTCCATGGGTTGCCGGAGTACTTCCAAGACGTTCTTCTTGAACTCCGGCATTTCATCCAGGAAAAGTACCCCGTTATGGGCCAGGCTTACCTCGCCGGGCTTGGGTATCTGGCCGCCACCTATGAGGCCGGCATCCGATATGGTATGATGAGGGGCCCTGAAGGGCCTGGCCTTGATCAGGCCCTGCCCTTTGGGCATAAGCCCCATCACGCTATAGACCTTGGAGGTTTCAAGCGATTCCTCAAATGCAAGTGGCGGCAGTATGGTGGAGAGCCTCTGGGCAAGCATTGTCTTTCCAGCACCCGGCGGGCCGATCATCAGGATATTATGACCACCTGCAGCGGCGATTTCCACTGCCCTCTTCACATTCTCCTGGCCGCATACATCGCTGAAATCGATATCATAGGCGGTTTGATCATCCAGAAAGTCGCTCGCCAAGCTCATCGATGGTGCGGATTCAGCGCCATTCAAGACCTGGGCGAGCTGGGCAAGCGTGGACACAGGATGGACATCTATCTCCTTCACTACCGATGCCTCCATGGCATTTTCCGAGGGAAGATAGATTCCCTTTAACCCGAGTTCCTTTACCATGACAGCTATTGACAGGGCTCCTTTTATGGCCCTGATGCTGCCGTCAAGAGAGAGCTCGCCGATAATGACGTGGTCGGTTAATGCCGGGGTTGTAATGAGCCCGGTTGCCGCGAGGATTCCTGTGGCCATAGGGAGGTCGAATCCGCTTCCCTCCTTCTTTACATCTGCAGGGGCGAGGTTTACCGTAATCCTGTCCGAGGGAAAGTGGTACCCGGAATTTTTAAGGGCCGCCTTGACCCTCTCTTTGCTTTCCCTGACCGCTCCCTCTGGCAACCCTACTGTTGAAAACGCGGGCAGACCCCTCGAAATATCTACCTCTACCTCTACCTCGTAGGCGTCGACCCCAAGAACTGAGCTGCTTAAAACGGTGGCAAGCATACATCCACATTGTATTATGAAAAGGAATCAATCAAATAGTCACTCCCTATAACGATAGAATACTTTTGAAAAATAGGGAATACATTTTTTCTTAAAGACCATCTTGATCTTTTTTATCACCATCCCCATAAAAAATATCTTTACTTTTAAGTAAGAGAAGGCTAAAAGATGAGTTTAAATTTTTAAAGAGGAAGGGTGAATGGCACGTATTACCATAGAAGATGGTTTAAAGAAAGGCTATAACAAATTTGTGCTCGTGCATCTGGCGGCCAAGAGGGCGGTTCAGATGAAAAAGGGGAAGCAGTCCCTTGTTGACTGCGATAACAAGGAGATAGTGGCTGCCTTGAGAGAGATTGAAGCTGGCAGGGTGGTGATAAGACCTGAGGGAAGTCCGTCTGAGGCCTATTTGGAGAGCGAACCTCAGCTCCCCGCTCCCACCGATGAACAGATCGAATTCGAGACCATGGCCCAGGCTGATGAGGCGACGGTCTTGGAACCAGATGCCGGGGCCGAGGATCAAGAGGAGCCGGATATTTCTGAAGAGGACAATGAAGAGATGGCCGAGGATCAAGAGGAGCCGGGCTTTCCTGAAGAGGAAGGTGCTGAGATGGAGATCAAGGACGAAAAGGATGGTAATCAGGAGGAAGAATAGGGGCACTGGGTAGCAATGGAAAAGGAATAAGGAGACAATAAGGAGAACACTTGAGAAACCGCGTAGCACCTATGGCGAGCAAGAGAGACTACTATGAGATCTTGGGCGTTTCAAAGGATGCCGATCCAGAGGAGATAAAGAAGGCATACCGGAAACTTGCCTTACAATATCACCCCGATAGAAACCCGGGGGATCAAGAGGCAGAGGAGAGGTTCAAGGAGGCCGCAGAGGCATATGAGATTTTGAGGGATGGTGAAAAGCGGAGGATATACGATCTTTACGGCCATGCTGGCCTCGAGGGAACAGGGTTCACGGGTTTCGGCGGATTCGAGGATATCTTCTCCGCATTTGGGGATATATTCGGGGATTTCTTTGGATTCGGCGGAAGGCGATCGAGAAAAACAGGGATTCGAAGGGGCGCCGACCTTCGATATGATCTTAGGTTGAGCTTGGAAGAGGCTTACAGGGGCAAGGAAGAGGAAATCGTCTTCAATAGGTATGAGATCTGCGAGCGATGCGGCGGTTCAGGGATGGAACCGGGCAGTGAGCTCGAGACCTGTCCTGCGTGCCAAGGCAGAGGAGAGATTATTCGTTCACAGGGTTTTTTTCAGATCAGAACAACCTGCCCAACCTGCGGCGGCAGGGGCCGGATCATTGTAAATCCATGCACGAACTGTCAGGGAAGCGGGAAGCTGAGTGTGGAGAGAAAGGTCCTGGTAAAGATACCGCCCGGAGTTGATACCGGGAACCAATTGAGGATCAAAGGGGAGGGAGAACCCGGAGAGGGAGAAGGTCCGCGAGGGGATCTCTTTGTGGTGATCTACCTCCAGGAGCATCCTTTCTTCGTTCGGGATGGGGATGATCTCAGATGCCAGGTGAGCATCTCCTTTATCCAGGCAGCGCTGGGGACCGAGGTTTCCATTCCTGTGCTTGATGGTGATGGGCAAGAGAGCATCACCATACCGGAGGGCGTGCAGCCGGAGGAGATCATCAGGCTGAAGGGGATGGGCATGCCGAGCCTTAGAAAGGGGAAAGGGCGAGGCGATCTG
>Ga0307431_1000786_pt1 | contig 19918 bp, 30 predicted proteins | sample SalMarWE160170MG_FD_202155 | JGI IMG/M metagenome (GOLD analysis project Ga0307431, IMG submission 202155) | Salt marsh sediment microbial communities from the Plum Island Ecosystem LTER, Massachusetts, United States - WE1603-170 | ecosystem: Environmental > Aquatic > Marine > Intertidal zone >...
GTCAGGCTGTCCACGACGATGGTGGCCACGTCGCTATCTGGCATATTCCCGGCCAGGATCGCCGCCACCCGGTCGGGATCGGTGTTGTCGGTGGCCACGTCGCTCAGTTCGTACATCTCCCGCTCACCGGCCAGGTCGAGCACCTCCCTGGAGCGGTGATCCGCGTCCACCACCAGCAGCGGTCCGCGCATCTGCGTGGCAAAAGTTGACTTTCCCGAGCTCGGATACCCCACCAGCGCCCACAGCCGGGGCGGGTACTTCGTCTTGCTCATTTTCTTGAAAGCCATCGTCATACCTCCCTGCCAAAGATCGCTTCTAATGCGGTAGCCGGCTGCTCCGCGCGTTCCTCACCCTGTACCGCCGCCGCCAGCGCGTCCAGACCACCACCAGCGGGGTTGCCGTCTGCCCATCCGTCGCCCATCGCATCGCACAGCCGACGAAGGGCCGCGTCGAAGTCACCGGGTTGCAGTTCGCCGCCGTGTTGCCACCAGACGGTCAACTGGTCTTTCCATTCTGAGAGTGCATTGATCGCGTCAGTTGTGCTTTCAACCCACTCCACCATCATCCCGTACTTGTCCATCGCTGCACCTCCTCACCCTCCCAAGGCCGGCAGGGGCGCCAGGTCGAGCATCCCCAACCTGGTCGCCTCGCCGATCAGGAAGTCCCGCCGCTGGTCAGGCAGATACAGATCGGGGCGGGTCTCCCAGGTGGCCTCGACCATCGCCCACTGTTCGGGACTCAGGTGAGCCTGCAACCTCGCCGCCAGCACCTCCGCTTCCCTGCTGGCCGCCAGCCGCTCGTCGCGCCGCCGCTTTCGCAGATACCGCGCTCCCTTGCGCCTTGCCATTGCTACCTCCTCGTACAAACCGAAAGCCCCCGCCGGTCTTGCCTGGCGGGGGCCTCTCTGTTATACTTGAGGTAGCCTCCCGCGCCGTCTATGCCGGCGTTGGGGGTCAGCCCTCCGGTCGGTGTGTAAGCGCCGCCGGGGGGCGTCTTGTCACTAGTGTCTATACTAGCAACTTGGCTGTTAAAGATGGGGCTGACTTTATAGCCCCCACACTAGTAAGTATACCACGAAAAAAGGGGCTTGTCAAGCCCCCCCAACCTTAAAATTCTCGACTAACTTCCCGTCGCCTTCTGCCGCGCTCCCGTTCTCCAGGGGTTATGCTTTGCAGGCCCCAGCCGCCTCATCTCATCGGCGTAGGCTTTGACGCTGGCCTTGTCCACCCACCAGTCGTGTCCTTTCTTCTCAGCCCTGATCACGCCGCGCCGTATCATCTGACGGATATACTCCAGATTGTACCCCGTCAACTCTGCCGCCTCTGCGGTCGTGATCCACTCAGGCATTGCCCCCGCCTATGGCTGTAACTGCTGTAACTGCTGTAACCACCTGTAATCGCTATAACTTCGTTCGCTTTTCGTTCGCTTTTCGTTCGCTTTTCGTTCAGCTCTATCCCCGCCTATGGCTGTAACCGATTCGCCGCCTTGACCGTTTTGACCACTTTGACCGGTTTTGCAGGGGGTAGGGGCTATAGGCCCTCACCACTTGCACCAGTCGCACCAGTTTTGCAGAGGGAGAGGGTGATAGTATTGATTCTACTCTCTCCCTGTTACCACTCTTACCGGTCTTACCGGTTTTGCAGGGGGAGAGGCCCATAGTGCGGACCGCGAAGTGTAGCAAGTGTAGCAAGTGTAGCGGTGTAGCAGTGTAGCACTATGCTACACTTCCCCGCCTATGGTCATAACACCTATAACTGCTATAACAACCTATAACTACCATAACCAACGAAAAGCCCCACCGGTGGGGTGGGGCGGTGGTAGGGCTGGTGGGATCAGCCTACGTCTTACTCCCCCCCTCGGCCGCAGATACAAGATCAATCTCAATGCAGTATTCGGCGCTGTAGCCCCAAGGAACTGCAATGTTCACTACGGTATCAGGGATGGGAAAGGTGTAGACCAGCCGTGCGCTCTCCTTGCTCACCTCCACCCGCTCCACAAACCGCTTGAGCAATACACGCCTGGCTTGTAAATCGTCGCCGGCCAGCGTCCCCCGCATCTCGGATAGCACAGCCTTGACTACTTCGGGGTCTACCTGCAACTGGCGTAGTTCACGCCGGCGCTCCAGTCCCCGCAGCCGCTTGACCAACTCCTCGCGCTCCGCCTCCCGTGCCAGGAGCCGCGCGCCCGCCGCCTCAGCGCCGTACCGCTCGGCCAGGTCGAGCAGGTTCTCTATCGCCTTCTCGACCTCGGCCAACTGTTGCTTCACCCCGCTTACCTCCCGGTCGGTGTCGGCATTGTCGAGGGCCAGGGTAGCGTTGACCTCTTCGACCAAAGCCAGCACGTACCTGGGCGTCAGCACACGCTCGATCACGGCGTCCAACACGGCCTGGTCGAGCACACGCCCGTTGACGCGCCCTGTAGGGCAAGACTTCCAACCCTCGCGCTTCTTCCGGCCGCAGAGGTAGTAGGGCCAGGGACAGCCACGGCTAACGTTGTCGGTACCGCCGGTCATCGCCGCGTCGCAGTGGGCGCAGACTGCCAGGCCGGAGAGCAGGTAGGGACTCGTCTTGCGCCGGGGGTGCTCGCGGGGGTTGCGCAGCCGGGCGGTGTAGGCTTCCCGCTGCGCCCGTACCGTCTCCCACGTCTCGTCGTCCACGAGGGCCTCAATTGCCCCCTCGATCTTCAGGTCGCCGCACTTCAGCACGCCCCGGTAAGTCTCGTTCCTGAACATCGTGGCGTAGCAACTCTTGGACCGGTACAGGTGCGTCTCCTCGTGTATCTCACTGTAGGACGCGCCGCATGCCCTCATTCGCCACGCCCTGCGCACCCCTGCGGCCTTCGCCGGGTCGGGCACCCAGCGGCTGACCACGTGCGGGCTCCCGTCGCGCCGCCGGCCGATAGTCGCCTTCTCTGCCTTATAGCCGACGGGTGGAGGGCCGCCAGGGGCGTAGCCTTGCCGGGCCAGGTTGCGCAACCCGCGCTTGACGTCGCGACTCAAGTCCTTCAGGAAACGCTCGTTTTTCCAGTCAATCAGCGCCTCGATGATGGGGGCGTAGTCGCCGCCTGGTAGATCGTCGCTCAGGCTGACCAATTCGTAGCCCCGGCGACGCAGGTCGGCCTTGTGAAACTGCGCGTCGAGCAGGTTGCGGGCAAAGCGGCTCAGTGACCAGACGATGATGCCGTCCACGGGGCGTGGTTCCTGGTGGGCCAGGTGTAGCATATCGTCGAAGGCATCACGACCAACTACCGAACTGCCTACCCGCGCTTCGTCCTCGAACACGTGGGCCAACACCAGGTCGAAACGCTCGCAGTAGTCGTGAATCGCCCGCTCCTGCTGCTGTACCGATAGTTCCTGGGTCTCCCCGCCACTGTCACGCGCGTAGCCCCACACCAGTGCACCGGCGGGCAGGGGACAATCGCGCCTATTCACCTGTGTAGTCCTCGGTGAAGATCACCCGTCCGTTGGCGACGGTCAACTTTCCTTTGGCAATCTCCTCGCGCACCACGCGGGCCACGGCCTGGGCCACGTCACCCAACGCCACCACCTGGGCCATCTCCAGGCTGGCGTAGCGGTCGCCGTCCATCTCGGTGATCTGTGGCGTGGGTGATCGCTCCATCGTCTCTACTCGAACAACGTCAATTGCTCCCAGGCCAGCGGCTCCAACCCATCCAGGAAGGCTACCACCCTGCCCGGGTCCAGGTCCAGCCACTCAGCGCAGACCGCGCCCTCACGGACCAGCCAGCGCCGGGCCTCCGCTGCCGTCTCGGGATCGTCGCCGGCCGCGTCCCGTGCTGCCCGCAGTAGCAGCGCCGCCAACAGGCGGCGGTCAGGGTCGGTCGTCACCCCCATCCTCCTCGATGATCTGCCAGTACACAGGGCGTGTCGGCACTTCCCACTCGCCGCTATCTATAGCATCCAGGCCGCGTCTCAGTAGGAAGACCACCAACTGACTCGGCCACACTCGCAGCCTTTCAGCCGTCGCCTCGAGCCGGGTCACAATCTCAGCATCCAGCCGATAAGTCCTGTCCTTTTTTTCGACCTGACCGGTGTGTGTAACGCGGTGATATACCGATTTCGCCATCCTTTAGCCTCCTCCTGCCGAAACTCTCCTGAGCGCTTGACAACAGCGTGTAAAATCCACCTTGCATTTCACTTGCTTTTCACCCTCCTCTCAACCCGTCAATCCTTCCCCCACACCCTCCTGCACTCCCTCTATCTTTGTCACCGCCGCCGCCACCGCCGGCCGCAACCGCTCCAGCGCCTCCTCTGCCGCTCTGCGCGAGGGGAAGCCCCACGCCAGGATGTACCGCCGGCGCGCATCGGGAGCCCGCTCCTCCAGCAGCCCGGCCCGGATCGCCGCCTGCTCGGCGGGCATGTCAGCCCATACGTACCACGTTGGGCAGTCTCCCCTCTTCGCCCCAGTCCTCCTCACGATCACAACTCCCCCCATCCTCCCGCCAGTCAAACAACTCCGTCTCCCAGTGGTCAAAGCAGGCATCGTAGGCCTCCGCACGGCTCAGCCCCTTCCCAAACATCTGCGTCCACATCTCCTCGGTTGCCGCCGCCCACCCGTCTACGTAGCCCCGCCGGTACTCCTCCTCGCGCATCTCCTCCGGTGGCAAGTCGGGCAGCGCCAGTACCTGGTCCGCCGTCATCACCCCGAGGGGAACAAGTTGCCTGTCATTCATCTGGTCACCTCCTGCACCTCCACTCCATCGAGCCCGACTGCCCTCATCGCCTCCACCACCTGGTCGTACTCGGTGTTGAGGCCATCCCAGTGCGCCAGCAGCCGCTCCGCCTCGGCATCGTCGCAGCCGGTCGCCGCCTCCAGGATCGCCAGTGCAGCGCTCAGGCCGGCCTCGGTGCTCTCCAGTCCCTCGATGCGCCGCGCTCCCGCCGGTTCCGGTCGGTCAGCGGGCGGATCGCCGCCCAGCGCATCTCCCGGAGCATCGAGGGCCAGCCGCTCCAGGTGGTAGGTCGCCCACGCTCGCAGATCGCCGCCCGCCTGGGCGAAGTCGGTCAGGTCTTTGCCCTGCAAGGGCCGCACTCGCCGCACCCGGGCTGAATAGTCGCCCCACCAGTCCGCGCCTTGTTCTCCCGCGTCGTCCCGGTCGAGGGCCACCAGCCAGCGGGCAGCCCCGGCCAGGTGCACCAAAAAGGGAAGGGCAGGCCGGCCGCTTGCGCTCCCCGTCGCCACCACGTCCACCAGGTCGCCCGCCTCCTGCCACAGCAGCACGGCGTCCAGTTCACCCTCGCAGATCACCGCCACCCGCCGCCCGGCCAGGTGATCCAGACCGTAGAGGGCCGACTTCCCGCCCGCCATCTGCTGGTACTTCGGGCCGGCCAATGGGGGGACAGGCCGGCGCACCTTGACGTACCACAGCACGTCACCCACAAAGCAGGGGATCACAATGCCCCTGGGCGTCCATAGGCCGTGTATCCTACAGCCGGCGGGGTTGTAGCCCAGCCGCCAGTGGTGGATCGTCTCACCGCTCAGTCCGCGCTCGTGTAGCCATTCCCGCGCCTTTGCGCCTGCCTCGCCCCACAGCGCCGCCTCGCAGTCGGTGACCACGGCCAGCGCCGCAGAGGGGTCCCAGATCGGGTGTGGGGCGTCCTGACGGGCCTCTGGTGAGGGCTCCGCCTGGGATCGCCGGGGTTGCATCTGGTGGGCCGTGTCACCGCGCCGTAGCCGGCCCGCTTCCTGGGGCGTGATATCTCCTCGCTCCACCTGGTAGGCTATCGCGTCGCCGCTCCTGGAGCATTGCCTACACCACCAGCGCGAGCCTTTGGGATGGTCCGGCCAAACGCGGAAGCGGTCAGTACCACCACAAAACGGGCAAGAGCCGCACCACTCGCCACCGTTGGTGGAGGCCACCCGGCGAAGGGTGGTATCAGCGCTGATCACGGTCAAAAGGTCAGCATCATTCAAGGTAGGGATTGCCATCGTTGTCCAGGAATACCGTTTCTAACAGTTCGTCCGCAGTCCACTGCCCCTTGATCCGCTCCAAGTCTTTTTCACGGGCAGCAACCAGGATATATCCGCCAGGTTCGGGCTTCAGGCTGTCGCAATGAGCATACCGATGTCCCAGATTGTCGAAGGGGTCATCCTCAATCAACCCCCCACCGTGAGTGTGCCGTTTCCCGCACAGTGGACACTTGTCTACCACCCACAGCCACACATCCTTTTTCCTTACCAGGCGGGCCGGTGCAACCGGGTACTTGTTTGCTTGCTTCTTCGTGTCAAAAGGGTTGCGTTGCAGGTTATTTTCAGTATTCATATCTCTCCTCTCCCCCAAGTGTAGCACTGCTACACTTGCTACACCGCTACACTTGCTACACTTCGTGCTACGCCTTCCTACCCGCGCTTGGTAGACGATAGCGTTTCGCCCTGCCCCCGGGAGGTGTGAAGGTTTCCAACTGTCCATCGTCTGCCAATCCATCTAGGATAGGTTCGATCACTTGCCTTTTGATATGTAGCATCAGGCCAACTTCGCGAGCCGTCATTCCCCCGTCGCCTGCCCGACGCAGTACGCGCATCACCCGATCCTCTTGTTCTCTCTCGTCGTCACCCCCTGCCAGCACGTCTAACATTCGATGGGCGGACGCACGCCACTCCTCGGCCACCAATTGCCCCTTGGCCCAGTGCGCCACTGTGATTCGCGGTTCCGATTGCACCCCCCCGGCCCAATCCAGTGCCGCCAGAATAAGCGCTACTTTGAGAGCCTTCGTGGGAAACCGCCCATAGCACCCCCACAACCGGCCATCCGGCCTATCATCGCTGGTGAGCAGGTCGTGGATGAGGGCCTTGTCATAGCGCTGCCATCCATCAAACGCTTCGCGATCCATCGTGGCATCCAGAACCTGAGGTAAGTCGGGGAAGGTGGAGAGAGGAAGCAACTCACTCGCTAGCCGTTGTAAGGCCGTGACCAGCGTCGGCGGCGGGTCGGGGCGTGTATCGGTTAGAGCATATACTGGCGCTGCGCTGGGCGTGAGCAAGGCGAACCGGGCAAAGAGCCCGTTGTACCACCCCGCCGCTACGTCTGCGCGTCGCAGGCTGGCGGGCGTCGTCGCTCCCAAAAAAGACAGGCTTGCGCAACGCACCACGGTGAATCCGCCGCCCCGCGTGTGCCGCCGATACAGGGAAGGACCATCATACAAACGCAGCAACATCTCAGCGGTTCCAGTCATATAGTCGCGCCGGAACCCAGCGAACAGCGCACTGGCCTCGTCTAGTATCACGCCGCGTTGTGCCGCGAAGTTCCGGCCAGCCGTCCATAAGTTGCGCGTCTCCTCGTCCTCGCTCAATAATGCGGCCGGCTCCTTTCCCGCCAGTTCGCTCAAGAGTGCCTCGGGGGTGAATTCGGACGAAAGGAGTAGTTGAGGCACGGCCTTGTCAATCAAGTTGACCAACGCACGTACCCCCGTGGACTTCGCGTACAGCGTGGTCGGCGCGACCAAGAGCGTGTAGAGGTTCGGCCAGATGTCACCGTGGGCCAGTGGGAGTCGTAGCCGCCGCGCAATCGCCAGGCCACCCGCCCACAACCCAGCCGCCTCGTGGAAGATGGTTGGTGTGCGTGGACTCACCTGGCTTACATATTCCACATATTGGCCGAGCCAGCCCCCGACGGTACTAGCGGCTCGCCCCAGGGCGGGCGTGAGCCGCGCCGCTGGGGGCAGTTCGAGAATGGTAGACGGCGGGACAGTGAGTGCCGTCTCCGAGGGCTGGGGCGGGGCGTTTGGATCTTGGGCTAGCACCACCCTCAGCAATTCAGGGCGAGCGTCCAGCCAGGCCCGCAGCGTCGCCCGCCACGCCTCGGGGTTGGTAGACCCGCCGTTGACAGGGCAATCGGGCCAGGCCGTTTTGATTGCGTCCAGGTTGGCATCGCCCGCCCCGGCCAGCAGCCGGGCCAGCTGAAAAACGGCTTGACGGGAAGTAGGGGGTGTGATAAACTTGGAATGTAACTGAGCGCCGACAGGCGCACCCAAGCCCGCCGCCGGTCCCCCACCGGCGGCCTTTTCCGTCTCACTTCGTGTCGCCATTGTGCACCTCCATCACAGATTGCCCGGCATGCGCCGGCGCATCGCCTTGTTCGGCGGGCGGGAAAAACCCACGCCGCTGAAGTTCCTGACGCACAATCAGGCGGATTTGGTCGCGTGGGTCGCGTAGCTCAGACGCGGCCAAATGAGCCAGAGCGTCCGCTTCGGTTTTATTCAGATTGATTTGTAGTCTGACACTCATCCGGCACCTCCCAACAAACAAATAGGCCCAGGTTCACCTGAGCCCATTAAACCACAACCAGACCGAGAGAAAAAGGGTTCTTTACGTTTCCTTCGTTTCCTTCGCTCTGTATTCTGCAACTTCTCTTAACAACGGATCATCGGGAGCCAGTCGGTGCAACCTTTTCCGCGCATCTCTCAGTGATGCAACTCCGCGCTTGTCTGTCCCCTTGCTCCATCCGATTTCTCTGGCAATTTCTTTCCAGTACTTGTCTGGTGTTTCTCTCCTGATTTCCTGACCCTCTTGCGCTTTCACTAGTCGGTAGATCAGCTCGCTGTGGTCTAACCCTGGGCGTCCGGGTTTCCCTGGGGAAAGTACCATTGTGTCGCCTGTGCCTTCCCCGGTGGGCTTCTGCGGCTTGCCTATCTCCACCCGTTCCTCAAAGGCCGTGCGGGGAGTGATCACCCTTTCGCCTGTAGCCCCATATTCGGTGACCAATGTATCGACGAGCCGGTCAAAGAATTGCTGATACCACTTTAAGGTCTTCTCGCTGTCAATGTAGCCTTGTTCGTGGGCCTGCTCCCAATACCCTCGTGTGATCACCGCCTCAGTCTCATCGCCCGGCAGCGCAGTCAGCCGGATAGTGCCCAATGATAGCCTGCCGTCGCGCAAGACTGTCTCCTCATCGCTCGCAAGCCACAGCGCCCCGACCATCACGTCGTACTTTCGGATTTGATTAGAAGGGGATACGACAGGTCGCAGACGTGGAGATAATCCCCAGTCTTCAGTGTAGTTCAGCAAAGCAGCGGTTGTGATCCCCAGGTCGGCTTGAACGACGAGGGTCACCTTCTGTGGTCGCGGATACTCCATAGTTGCTCACCTCACACACAAAAACCGCCGGCTTGACGGCGGCGGCCTGTTGTGCTATCCTATCCTCGCCAGGCCGCCGCTTCCGGTCTGGCCATCGCCCTGGACGCTTCCACGTCGCAGGGCGTCTTAGCGTCCCGTGAGTTCCCTCAACAGTTCATCCCGCTCCAGCCCCAGGCGCTGATCGCTCGTTGCTACTAGGGACACCCCTCGGAGGCGGTGATTACGACGGTGAAGGTCACCGGCCCCGGGCTCGCGTCAGCAGTGGGCGTCCAGCCGAAATCGAGATACCCGGTCCCATCGTACTCCACACACCTGTTGTAAAGCGTGTGTTTAACGACTGCGACGTCGGGCCGGCCAGACAACACCGACCAGTCATCCAGGAAAATCTCGGTGCTGCTTTCATTTCTTACCCAGATTGCACAGCCGTTGGTACCGCCGGGTATTGCCTCACCACAATAGGCAGATAAGACTCGAAACGTGCCGGCGCCACTGGGCTCGATCACGACGCCGAAGGCATAGCCGGTCTTTGCCTCCTGCCACGCCGCGTAGCCGCCAACGGCCACGATCAACGTGACCAGGAGGGCCAGCAGCACGGCCACTGTAGCCTTGTGACACATTTTTTACCTCCTTTCTTTCACCGGTCTGTGTACATAGCCAAAACGAAAGCCCACCCCGATCTTGCCAGGATGGGCTTGCTTTGCTATACTTCTCCTCACTGGGGCGTTATGCCCGCCCTGGTCGTTGCCCTGGACGGTTCTACGTCGCAGGGCACTCTTATTATAGCACGCCGCCTCGCCCGTGCCAAATCCCGCCTCTCCCCTCAGTGATCCTTGCTTCTACGCCCGGTTCGCACGGTCGGGGCGGCGGGCTATGCGTCTGTTAAAGGTACAGTGTCTCGCGGAAAAGGTTACTCGCCCGCCCGCGCCCCCAGATCAACCGGTGCCGGCAGATCCAGCGTAGCGGGGTCAATCCCCAGGGCGCTGGCCAGGTAGAGCATCCCGGTCACCCAGCCTAACTTAAACTGCTGGGGGACCTCCCCCAGGTTCAGCGTCGCATACTGAAGCGCCACCGCGTGCCTGAAGTCCTCAGCCGTGAATGTGTCTTTGTCCTGCATCTGGAATACCTCCGTATGGTCGTGGCCCGCGCCCTCCTGGGCGGGGATCTCAAAACGGGATGAAGTCAGATACCGTAACCTCCAGGTCGAGTTCGAGGTTGAGATATCGTTGCGTGGTCGCCACGCTCGCGTGTCCCAGCAGGATACTAATCTGCGTGATGGGCACCCCGGCCTCGTAGCCCAGTTGGGCGTAAGTGCGCCGCAGATCGTGGGGGGCCAGGTCGGGCTTGCCGATCATCGCCCCGCGCTTCTGCACGACGTTGAAGATCGCTACGGGTGATATGCTGCCTTTCGGCTCCCTGCTCCGTCCCAGGCTTCGCACGATGCGGCCCTCGTGGCCCACCCGTTTGCCCCATTCGTCCAGGGCGTTGGCCAGCCGGTCGGAGATGGGCACGACCCTATCCTTCGCCCCCTTGCCCTCCACGTCGAGCACGGTCCTGAAGCGGTCGCCTACCGGTTGCAGTTTCACGTCCTCGAAGCGCAGGTTCGCCAGTTCCTCTCGTCGTAGGCCGGCCCCCACCAGCAGCCCCAGCACCAGACGGTCACGCTGGCCCACGATGCCATCCCCGCAGGTGGCCAGCAGCGCCTTGACCTGGGCCTGTGAAAGCCACGTATGCGCCTTCTGTCCTTGGGGGGTCTTGACCTTGACGGCCTCCTGGAGGGCTTCCAGTTTCATTAGCCTGGCCCGAGCAGCGTCCACGGTTTCAGGTGTCACCGTCGCCTTGATCACTGTGCCCAGCCTGTCGGTGTACAATCGTACCGCTGCCTTCAGATGTGCGCGGTCGGTGTTGCTCACCGTCTCGGCGTAAGTGGCCAGCGTTACCGCGTCGAGCAGGTCACCGCCGGCTTCCAGGTAGCGGGTGACGGCCGCCGAGTATTTGGCCTTGGTTGACTCGGCCAGGTCGGGCGACAGGTCGATCATAGTCAGCACGTCGGGCGCCACGATTGCCAGTTCTGTGTTCATTTTAGCCCCTCCAATACTTACGGAAATACGTGTTTTCGTCAGTGTACCGCAGTTGGACACGGGCCGTCAAGCCGCCCCGCTGGGGCGGGCCTGGTACACCCCTGTGAGTACGCGCGTACTCAAAAACCCGAAAAACCCGTTCGCTTTTCGTTCGCTTTTCGTTCGCTTTTCGTTCGGCTCTATCGAGCAGTGTCTTCGACACAGCGGATCGCGTCTGCCCCCCACCGTCGCCGGTGAGGATCAGCGTTCCCCGCCTCTCAGCGTACCATCCACGTGGTAGAACAGACCGCCCTCGCTCAGGTAGTGCTGCCGCAACCACTCCGACAATTCGACCCCGGCCACGTCCCGCTCGTCGTCGCCGAACACCGTCACGACGAACGTCCGCCGCCCGCGCAAGTGCCGGTTGCTTTGCCACTGGCCCCAGCACTCCTCACGTCCGGCCAGCACCGCAAGCGTGTGACCTTCGCAGTCCTCGATGAAGCCGCCGCGTGTGACTACTCTCACGGCGGGGTTGCCGCGCAGCAGGTAGTACGCTCGCCGGCGTTCCGCATCGTGCTCCTGGAGCGCCAGCAGGCCGGCTCCCTCCCGATCTATGTGTAACGTGTACTCTGGCATAGTTCCTCCTTGCGTCGTCCGTCTCGTGGCCTCCCGACCTGGCCCCCGCGACGAGAGCGGGGCTGTTGCCATTATGCTGCCCCCTCGGCCAGCAACCCGGCCGCTTCAGCCAGCGCCTCGATCAGGTGGCGTATCTCCCCAGGCCAGAGGATCACTACGCCGGCCTCGTTGTCGCGGTCGCCCGCCAGGTCTCGGCTTCGCAAGAGCACTAACCCGACGTCGCCTTCGCCGCCCGGGTACCATACTTCGAGTTCCAGATCGTCCGTCACTTGAATTGTCCTCATCGCCGTATCCTCCTACTCCCACCCACGTATCTCCGACTAAAATAGCCCACGCTGCTCGTCTCGCTTCTGCCCCCCACCGTCGCCGGTGAGGGGCAGTACCAGACAGTCAGTCGCCTTCCACCGCCCACACTGCGCGAAGCGCCCGCGCCATCACGTGAAGCAGGTCGCAGGTCACGTCCTTGAGTCGCGTCAGGTCGCCGGCCTCGCCGCTCCTGGCGTCCTCGGCCGCCAGCGCCGCCCGGTACAGCGCCTCGGCCAGGTCGCCCATCGCGATCGTCAGGTCGGCCAGGCCGGTGTCGTCAGACCGGTCGTCGAAAGCCGCCTCTGCGAACTCCACGCTGAAATCTCCCTCAGCACCTTGCATTTCGCTTGTCTTCAACTCTCCTGTATTGGTTGCAGTGTCTTCAACACAGCGGATCGCGTTGCAACCTTTACCCTCACTTTACCCTCATTTCACCCTACAACCGGCCGCACTGCAACAGGTTGCAAAGGGGGGTTGCAGAAGCCTTTCATTCGCTTGTCCATTAAGTACCCTAAAGGTAGCCTGACAGGTATCCAACAGGTAGTCTTCACTCAGGGTTGCCCTGCCTGCCGGCAGATGAGGTGAGTACGCGCGTACTCACCGCCTGGCTTCTGCCCCCCACGTCCTCCACGTGAGGGGCAGCGTGCCAGCCGGTCAGTCGCTCGTCGCGCGCACCTCGCACAGCGGGCCGTACAGCGTGCCGTCACTCATCACCGCAAGCCAAATACCGCGGTCGAGGTCTGATCGCATCTCTCGCACTCGCACTCGTCCCCGCGCAGATCGCCAGGCCGGTCGAGTCGAATGTAACCTGGACAAAGCACGCCGTCCTTTTGCTCTGTCATCGCTCACTTTCCCGGTATGATTGGCTCAAAGGCTGAGCAGCCCTCTTGCCGCAGGCCCAGGATGCAGCTGCGCATCGTGACGGGCAACGCACCGCGCTTGCGGGCGTATTCCTCGGCGTTGCGCGAAGCGCGACTGTAGCGGCAGCCGACGCAACTGCCGTATTGCTCTGCCGCGCTCAGGACGGCCCTCTCTACGCCGTCCAAGTCGTCCAAGTCTAACAGCATCGCCGCGCCGGCGTAACTCTCTGCCACGGCTACGACGTTGCTCAGTACCGCGCCGGCCTGATCGCCGTAGCGTTCTACCAATTCCTCTGCGTTCATCTTGTTTTGCCTCCTTCGTGTTCTGTGCTAAAATGCTCCTGGTGGCCCGCCTACTCTCGTGGTCAGCGGGCCACCGCCCTGGGCGGTCAGGCGCAAACCTGGCCGCCTCGCCTATGCCGTGTCACCGCTCAATAGCATCACCTCCCCTGTCACCGCCCTGTCACCGCCTGGGCGTCCCTGTCATCGCCTGTCACCCCTGTCACCGTATCACCGCCCCTCGTCGTCCTGGTAGGGGCAGCGTACAAAGCGCCAGCAGTTCGGGCGTTACCTTGCGCGGGTCGGTAGCGTGGGCGGGCGTGGTCAGCCACCCGCGCCGCTCCCACTGCTGGGCCAGCGTGGTCAGCCGCCGCTTGCTTATCTGCCCCGCAAAGTGAGCATACAGCCGCCCGATGATAAAAGCGCCGTTCAGTTCCTCGATTGCGTATTGCACCAGCGCCGTCTCCAGGTCATCGAGGGCGGGGCGCTTCGGCGCGGTCACCTGTTCGGCTATCTCGGCCACCGCGCTCCCGTCCACCCGCAAGGTCTGGACGGTCTCCCACCGCCCGCCGACGAACGTCAGCGCCAGGCCGGGGCGGTCGAGGGCCTCGGCTCCCGACTTGCCCAGGATCACCCGCGACTCGACGTCGGTTCGCGTCTGAAACGCTATGGCGGTTGGCAGGTTGGCCCTGATCTGCGGGTCGATCACTTTGCTGCTGGGGCTCTGCGTGCCCAACACCAGGGACAGGCCGAAGGCCCGGCCCTTGCGTGCCACGTCCACCAGCGTTGTCATCGTCGGCGTCCTGGTGAAGTCTGCCGCCTCGTCTACCAGCAGCACCAGCAGGGGGATGTCCTCGCCCTCGATGGGATTGATGTTGTAGTGCCGCCAGTCGGCCACGCCGGCAGCAGCCATCACTGCCTGGCGTCGCAGTCGCTCGGCCTCCACACGCTCGATCAGTTCCGCCGCCTCCTCCAGGTCGTGGGCAATCAGGGCAAACAGGTGGGGCAGCCGCTCGTAGTCCGCGCCAAAGTCCACTTCCTTGGTGTCCACGATAGCAAACTGCACCTCGGCGGGGCTATGCTTCGCCGCCAACTGTAGGATGATGGACTGCATCGCGTTGGTCTTACCACTGCCCGACGTGCCACCGATGAGAATGGCCCGATGGTCACCCGCCAGGTCGAGGGTGACGGGGCCGCGCTTCGTGTGACCCAGGGTGACGGTGTAGGGCGGGTCAGGCAAATGGTCAGGTGTCAGGTAGATCACCTTCGGCAGCCGCTTCCGCCGCGTCCCCGGCCGGCGGGCAACAGTGATAGCCAGCCCGCCGCCGTCGGAGACAAATACCCGCCGCCCCTGGAGGGCCGCCCGCCACTGCGCCCACAGCCGGTCGTCCAGCCAGGTCTCACGGGAGATACCGGCCAGCCGTTGCATATCCAGGACGTAGATCGCCCGGTCGGGCAGCAGGAAGACGTCGGCCTCGGGCAGGATCGCGCCGCCTCGCCGGGGGCGTTTCTGCAGCAGCCCACGTTGATTCAGTGTGCCAATCAGTTGCCGCCAGTAGATTACAACTTCGTCGGTCATTGCTCCTCCTCCCAATCCGCCGCCAGCGTCTCGATGAGCGGGGGCGGTAGAAAGCCCGCTTTCCCAGCCTGGTCCAGCCGCCGCAGTACCCTCACAGATCGCAGCCCTGGGGCCGGGGCCTGTGGAGGGGCGGGCAGCGCCGGGGACTGGCCTTTGTGTCCCGCCCCCAACTTCGGGCGGCTCGTCGCGTCCACCAACTGGTCGCGGGCCGTCGTGCGCTCCTCCTGGCCCGCAGACCGCAACAGCGGGGCCGCCACCTGCCCCGTAGGTAGCACCGTCAGGGCTGGCCCGGGCTGCCGGTCCAGGTCTACGAATGTATAGCCGCCGCCTTGCACCGGCACCGCCATCGGCTCGGCGTCGCCCAACACATTGCGCGGGTAGACTACGGGCCGCCGTGCCTGCTGGCGCACCGCGTAGACGATGAACGCCAGCAAGCCGGCGCCCAGGATCAGCAGGACGGCGGGTATCCCGTAATCGCGCCCGTAGCCCAGCACCGCCTCCCGCTGTTCGGCCTGGCGGGTCATAGTGGCGTGGGCCACCTGCACCGTCGCCTGGTGACTCTCTGCCGTCGCCGTCGTCCTGCCCTCCCAGGCTTGCCGCGTCGCCGTCGCCACGTCCGCCTTGTGCTGGGCCGCCGCCGTGGCCGCCACGTTGCGGGCCTCGGCGGTAGCCGTCGCCTCATAAGATCGTTGCTCGGCGGTCGCCTGAATCGAAAGCGCCTGGGCCGTCGCCGCCATTGCCATTGCCTGGGCCGTAGCCTGGGCGCACTGTGTAGCGTTTGCGGCTTGTTGGGTGGCCCACTGGCGTTGTTGCTCTAGTTTCTGTTGGGCCGCCTGCTGGGTAGCCTGGACAATGCCCACCTGGGCGGTAGCGTTCGCCGAACTTTGCGCCGCCTGCGCCGTAGCGTTGGCCGACTGTTCAGCCGCCACCGCCGTAGCGTTGGCCGCAGCCTGGGCCGCCTCCACCTCGATAGCGGAACTGGTAGCGTACCGCTCAACCGCTATGGCCTGGACGGTCAACTTGTCCGGGCCGTCCGGGTACTCGGTCGCCAGCCGCGTCAAGTCCCACGCCGAAGGGGTATAAGTGGCGTATTGCTCGCAGCCGCTCAGGGCCAGCAGCAGCGCCGCCGTCAGGATCACCGCACCTCCCACAATTGCAAGTCGCCTGGTCATCCCAGCACCTCCCAATCATCGGGCGGGAGAAGGCCGGCCAGCGGATCGGGCCGCTCCTCTTGCATCATCTCTATCATCCGCCGGAAGTCATCGAGAGTCGGTTGAGGGCGTTGGCTTCCACCCGGCAGCACGATGACGTTGCCGCCAGCGGGCATCGAGGGCCGCCGAGGGGCAGGCGGCAGCCGCGCACCCTGTAGCAGGGCGTACACCTGGGCCTGGGCCAGCGCCTCCCGCATCTTCTCCCGTCTCTGGTGGCGCTTCCACCACTGCCGTCCGATGGCCGCGCCGGTGACCGCCAGCACGAGGGCCAGGATGACGGCCAGCAGGAAGGCAATGATGGACGTTGCCGCCGAGGTCGCCGCCTGGGTGCGGATCACCGCCTGCTGCTGTGCGTGGCCGGTCACCGCCAGGGCCACTACCGCGCCCAGGGCAAAGATCGCCAGCAGTGCCACGATGGGCCAGATTAGTCGTTTCATCCCGCCACCTCCTCCCTGCGCTGTGCCATCACCCACGCATCCTGGCGTGCGCCGGTGTATTCACCGATGCACCTGGTCTCAGTCTCCGACCGCCGCCAGCCCGCCAGGTGACGGGCCTCGGTCGCGTTGTGGGCTACCACGATGGCCCAGGCAGGCGGGTCGTCGTTAAGGTGTCGAAGGTGATAAACTTTGAGCATTTGAGCACCTCCCAAATTGTGCTATACTTAGCCTGGGGGCGGGGGAAGGTGAGCACCTCCCACCCGTCCCCCCGCGCCTGGGGCGGTCCGGTCTCTCTGCCCCCGCCCTGGGCGCTCGCTCTCTGTTGGCCGCTAAGGGCCAGATTCCTTGCTACGTCCTGAGATACCTCCAAAACCTTAGCGGGCCTCTCAGTGCGCCCTCCGCTACCAGGTGCGCCACCAGGTGCGCCACTGGTGCGCTACTACCCTGGTATTGGTGCGCTACTACCCTGGTACTACTGCTGGTGGCGCACCAACCTGATCCGCTTGCTTTCATCGGGCTTTTCGCCTTAATCGTTGCCGCACCTCAACCACTTCCTCCACCAGGTCAAACTCGCCGCGCTCGTATGCTTCCACAGCAGCCGCCAACAGGTCCTCGATGACGGAGGAAGCAATGATGCCCTCGCCGTCCTTGCCGATGTGACCCTGAGCCTTGCAGATCGCCCGCAGCCGTCGAATGAGTTTGGGGGACAGGGTAGGGGCAATCTTCTGCCTGCCGGCCTCGGAGGGCATGCGCTTGCGCTTGCGTGCCTCGTCCCGCTTCGCCCGCTCTGCCGTCTCCCCCTTGCCCACTTCCGGCACTTCACCGGCCTCTTGCAGGGCTCGCCAGTCCTCGCTCAGTTGCCGGTCGTCGTCCTCAGCCATTGGGCCTCCTCAGTCTCACGTCAGCCACCAACCGCTCCAGGATTGCCTGCATCTCCCGCCTGGAAGTGTTCAGGCTCTCTCTGGTGGCCTGCACTGCCTCCGGCGTCACGTCCCAGATCGGGCGGGCCGTCCGGTACAATTGCGCCCACACCACACGTTGGGGCAGCCCGACGAGGCCACGCGGAGGATCGTAGTACACCAACAGTCCCAGGCCGTTGGCCCGTTTCCAGTCCTGGATCGTCCGCTTGTGCTTTTGGCTCGTGACCACTACCCGCGTAGGGATCAGCCCCGTGATGGTCCGGCCCAGGCCGTGCAAGTGTTGTCCTATCTTGACTATCCCGGCCTCGGTCGCGCCTTCCGGTATGCCCGGTACAAACACGTGGTCTGCCGCCTCCAGTACCGCCTCCTGGAGTTTGCCGGCGTAAGGGCCGGTATCCACGATGACGGTCACTCCCTTGCCGGTGAGAGGACCTAGCGCCTCGGCCAGCACCGCACCGGGGCGGGGGCGTCCAGGTTGCCACAGGTCGGCCTCCACCTCGCCGGTCACGTTGTAGCCGCGCAACAGCGCCAGGTTGGAATAGGCCGGGCAGGGGAACAGGTAAAACGTGATGGGCGGTCGCCGGTCGGCTCGCAGGAATAGCACCGCCCGCAGCAGTTCGGCCACGTCGTCGGCGGGCTCGATTCCCAGGAAATGGCTCACCCCGCCCTGGGTGTCCAGGTCCATCAATACGACACGATGCCCTCGGCGGGCCAGCCAGGTCGCCGTGTGGATCGCCAGGGTTGTCTTGCCGACTCCGCCCTTCTCGTTGCAGAAGCCAATGATCACCGCGTCGCCTCCTCGAATGATAGCGCCAGTTGTCGTGCGGCTCCTGCCGCGCCGTGGGCCGCCGGAGGGGCCGCGAATGCACCGGCCCCTCCGTGGCCGTTCAGCGGGCCGGCCAGCAGGATGCAGCCGGCCCGCACCACCTCGGCCGGAGCGTAGCCGTACTTGCGCTCAAATAGCGCCCGCACCCGGTCCAGGTCGCCGGTCAACGTGTAGCCCTGCCACTTGCCGCGCAGCAGCCGGCCGTTACTCTCGTCACCCATCGCCGCCCTTCCTTCGCCCCCGCCCCTCGCCCAGGTCCTCCCGCCAGGGGTTGTGCTTCTGCGCACCCAGGGCGTCCATACGGGCTTTGTACGCCAGAAGGCTCTCCTTGTTGACCAGCCAATCCCGCTGTACTTTGCGGGCCTCGATCCGGCCCTGATTGATCAGCCAGCGCAGGTATTTGACATTGTAGCCTGTCAACTCTGCCGCGCCGGTGGTCGTTAGCCACCCTTCAATCGGTTCGGTCATCGTCTCACCTCCCGCGATCATACCTGTACCTGTACCAGGCGCGCGACCAGCAGCGCCACAGGCACCAGGATGATAGGCCACAGGACCAGAATTGCCTCTCGCATTCGCTTGGACATCGCTCACTCCTTTCGTGCTCGACAGATCGGACACAGTGCGGGGCGTCTCCGGCCTGGTATATGGCCCCTCGCGCTGGAGTTCGACGTGGCAATTGCCGATCAGCCAGCCCACCCGCTCGCAGGCGTCTTGTGCAAAGGGGGCCTCCACCTCGTAGGTCTCCCCTGTGATTCTGTTCCTGACTCTGTAGCGTGGCATCGCTATGCCTCCTGTTGGGGTTTCGGTGGGGGCGCGATCACCGCCCGTCCCCGTTGCTACCGTTGCTGTCACTGTTCCCGTTACCGGCCATCAGCCGCGCTTGAACGTCAGCCACCCACAGCCGGGCCATCTCGTGAGCATCCTTTGGCTGGGCCTCCCGCTTCAGTTTCCCGTAAGCGTTGCGGGCGTGCTGCAGCGCCTTGAACGCGCCCCGCTCGTAGCCCCAGGCGATAGCCGTCTCCGCGTTGGGAAAGACCTCGGGGATCCCGTTCTCGATCCCCTCCTGGTCCGCCTCGCTCAAGCCGCTGTAGACTGCCTCCTCGATCTTCTCCGGCATCCCCCGCCAGCAGCCGGTGTCGTCCCACAGCGTCATCCCCGACCGCCCGCGCCTGGCCCACACCACCTCGACACCTCGCCGCTCGCCGTCCTGGACGATCTCCAACTGCATATTGATCGAGCGGGTCAGCCGGGCTAGTTCCGTCTGGCTCACGGTGGCCCGGGTCAGGGCCTTGCCCCTGGCGTCGCGGGCGTCCATCAGGTGGTAAATCCACAGCACGTCGGTCGCCCACCTGGTCACCGCATCCTGCAACTGCCGCATCGCCAGCGCCTTCGTGCGGAAGGCCGCCGCCAGGTTCTTCTCCCGGCCGGCCTCCTTGTCCACCATCGCCTGGACCACCAGCGGAGTGATGATCGCCGTCAGGCTGTCCACGACGATGGTGGCCACGTCGCTATCTGGCATATTCCCGGCCAGGATCGCCGCCACCCGGTCGGGATCGGTGTTGTCGGTGGCCACGTCGCTCAGTTCGTACACCTCCCGCTCACCGGCCAGGTCGAGCACCTCCCTGGAGCGGTGATCCGCGTCCACCACCAGCAGCGGTCCGCGCATCTGCGTGGCAAAAGTTGACTTTCCCGAGCTCGGATACCCCACCAGCGCCCAC
>Ga0307431_1000787_pt1 | contig 19914 bp, 15 predicted proteins | sample SalMarWE160170MG_FD_202155 | JGI IMG/M metagenome (GOLD analysis project Ga0307431, IMG submission 202155) | Salt marsh sediment microbial communities from the Plum Island Ecosystem LTER, Massachusetts, United States - WE1603-170 | ecosystem: Environmental > Aquatic > Marine > Intertidal zone >...
TCGGGGCCGAACTTGGCTTTAATCTTTTCGACGGGTATGCCGCAGTTTTCGGGGACATCGTGGAGCAGGGCGGCGGCCAGGGAATTGGCGTCAAGCTGAACCCGGGCCAGAATCAGGGCCGTCTGCAGCGGGTGCTCTATGTAGGGGTCGCCCGTTTTACGCATCTGCCCCTTATGAGCTTCGGCGGCAAAATCGTACGCCTTCTTAACCAGGTTTATCTTTTCCGGCGGCAGGTACTCTCCGGCCCTCTTTAGAAGCTGGTCTAGACTCATATCCCAAGTATAGCGCAAGCGGATTGATGGTGCAAAAATGCGGTTGTTCTGCTTCCCACCCTCCCACCCTACAGAGGCAGTGCCTCTATCAACTCCTTTAGGGAACGGAAAGGCAAAGAGGCAGAGCCTCCTTAACTATGACGGGCAGATTAGGAATTTACTCCTTTCGGGGGTGGGGGGATAAAGAGGGCTTTAAGCCCTACCATAAGGGCGGCGGGCGGGAAAAGATATAAGGGGAAGTCTAGCCCGATTTTTAGAGTGCGTTTGACTTCCCACCCTCCCACCCTACAGAGGTTTGACCTCTATCAACTCCCTTTCACGGGGGGCGGGAAAGGGGGGCTGTCGCCACCACTGAAGGGAGGCGGGGAAGCAGAGTTTAAGAGGTGAAACCTTTTGGGCGGGTGGGTATGGGAAGAAAAAGAACTGTTAAATAAGGAGGATGCCAGCCTGTCTACCAGGGCCAGTATATGGGAAACACCGGCGAGAGAATAACAAATGACACCAGATGAGCCACCAGATAGAAAATAAATAGTGCCAGTACGGTCCTTCTGAGCTTGCCCGGTTTCCTTTCCCGGTAAAAGTCGAGCAGCTGCGATAAGCCCAGCCCCAAGCCGAGGCAGATAGCCCCTACCGTGGGGTAAAAGTAGTAGACATAGCTGGCCCGGTCGGTAATGAGGCTGATTGGTACCCAGACCAGGTAGGTGCCGACAAACCAGGCGGCGCCGAAGAGCCCGGCCCCGCTGCCCTTAGCCGCCCTGTAGACCATGTAACCGAAAGTGGGCATGATTAAAGCCCAGACGGAAGGGCTGATGGCCGCCAGGTAATGCGGGCGATACCAGTAACTCATAATCTCATAGTTTATTAACCACTCCCAGGGGCGGCTGAGGGCGGGATGGTCGACAGTGGCAAAGGTAAGGCTGCCGCTCAGGCTTAACATAGTCTTTATATGGTCTACCGGCGCCAGCAGCGCCGAAAGGTCCCGGACGATGACAAAGTCAAACAAAGCCAGCAGCCCCACGAAGGCGAGAGGCGCCACCACCACGGTAAGGGCAAACCACCAGGAGCGGCCCTGGCGGCGGAACAGCCAGTGGAAGAACATGACCGGCAGCGCCAGAGCCCCGTTAAGCTTGGCCAGGGCAGCCAGCACCGCGGCTATACCCGAGGATAAGTAGCGCCGGCTGGCGTAGAGCAGAAACGAAGCCATCATAAAGGTGAGGCAATAGACATCCAGCATAGCCACGCTGGCCTGAACGAAGGTCATGTTTTCCAGCGCCAGCAGGAAGGTGGCTATGGAGGCGGCGTTCCGGGACATGTTCAACCGGCGGCAGAGGAAATAGAAGAGGACGATAGCGGCCGTGCCGAATATAACCGCCAGAAGGCGCCAGCCCCAGGGGTTATCGCCGAATAGCTCTATCCCGGCGACGATAAAGAGTTTGGCCAAAGGGGGGTGTTCCGTGCGCAGCGTTTCATGCTCTGCTACGATATTGCGGGCATCGGGGATGTAGTGCAGTTCGTCCAGAATAAGCTCGGAGGGGCTGTCGATGATGACCAGGTGCAAAATCAGGGTCACTACCACCAGCAGGCAGAGCCAGAAATACTCCCAGCGGTAGGCCCGGGACAGGTTTCTCTTTATTTCCATGTCCAGTTTCTATTGACGGAGTAGTTCCACAGGAAAGCCACAACGATACCGATAAAATTGGAGAGCAGGTCGTACACCCCGAAAACGCGGGTAAAGAGCATGAAAAGCCCCCACTGAATCGCCGCCCCGGCCAGGCAGATAAGGTTGAACTTCAGCAGGCGCCCAATAAAGGACTTGCCCGTGCGCCGCCCGGCGAAGGTGAAGGTATCGTTGAGGATAAAGTTGGTGATAATGGAGACCTCGATACCGGCGAGAACGGCCAAGTAGTCGTAAGCGGCCAGACCGCCGAACCTGGTCAAAAGCCAGTACACGCCCTCGTTGACGACAACGCCGCTCAAGCCCACGGCCATAAACTTGAGCAGCATCCCCAGCTCGCCGGTGCGAGCCATCAGGCTGAAGAGATGCCTCAGGTAATCCAGCTGCTGCCCGGGGTCCAGCTTGCTTTTGCCGGCGCTCCTGTCTTCGAAAATATAGGGGACTTCGACCACGCGCTTAAAGCGGCCGGTGAGCATTACCTCCAGGCTTATCTTATAGCCGATGGGCTTAAGTTTTTCCGGAGCCGCGTTCTGCCGCCGGAACATGAAGAACCCCGACAGCGGGTCTTTCACCGGCCGGGTTGAGGGCAGGAGCAGGTGGGATATTACCAGGGCTACCCTGGATATAATCTTCCGGGACAGCCCCCAGTTGGGGCAGCCGCCGCCTTCTATATAGCGGCTGGCCACCACCATATCCGCCCCCTCCTGGATGGCTTCAATCAGCTCGGGGATGACCTCGGGCGGGTGCTGCAGGTCGGCGTCCATAACCCCGATAATCTGACCGGCGGCTGATTTAAGCCCGTGAACCACCGCCGTCGCCAGCCCCCTTTCATTGCGGCGGACGATTACCTTGACCGGGTACCGGGAGGCCAATTCCGAGGCGGCCTCGATAGTCCCGTCCTGGCTGTTATCATCCACGATTAAGATTTCATAGTTATAGCCGGAGAGGGCCTGAGCCACCCGGGACAGGAGCGGGGCGATATTATCCTTCTCGTTGTAAGTCGGTATGATGATGGAGACGGTATCGGCCACTGTTCCCCCCTGATGCAATAGCTTAAACCACCTGTATTCTACAACATTCCGCCAATTCTACAACAGTGGGGGTTATCTACCTCACCCCCTTTATCCCCCTCTCCTTCAAAGGAGAGGGGGAGGGTTTTTTAAGAAGAGGGGCTTCATCTCCGAGAGGGCTGGCCTTGCTTCCCACCCAACCCACCCTCACAGGCTCCGCCTCTGTAACTTGGGGCTATGCCCCCCAATATCCCCCCTTTTTTAAAGGTATTTAAGGGGTGAAACCCCAGTAGGGAGGGAGGGTGGGACGAAAAACAATCGGGGAAACTGGGGGTGGGGCACCTCTCTTTACAAATAAAGCGTTGATGCTGTATCCTAGCCCTAAGAAAAGCCATGATGTATCAGGCACCGCGCGGAACCTCGGACATCCTGCCCCAAGAACAGGCCTACTGGCGCCATATTGAGCAGAGGGTAGCCCACACCGCCCGGCTCTACGGCTACGAGCGCCTCGACGCCCCCGTTTTCGAGGACAGCCGGCTTTTTACCCGCAGCGTGGGCGAGGACACCGACATCGTCACCAAGGAGATGTATACCTTTGAGGACCGGGGGGGCAGCTCGCTCACCCTGAGGCCGGAGGGCACCGCTTCCGTCTGCCGCGCCTACCTTGAACATGGCATGAAAAACCTGCCCCAGCCGGTAAAGCTGTATTATATTGCCTCTATCTTCCGGTACGAAAGGCCCCAGGCGGGGCGGTACCGCCAGCACTACCAGTTCGGCTACGAGGCTATCGGCGACGACGACCCCGCCCTCGACGGCGAGGTCATCGACATGGCCTGGCAGTTCTTAGCCTCGGTAAAGCTGCGCCGTCTGTCACTCCAGCTCAACAGCATCGGCTGTAAGAAGTGCCGCCCGAACTATGTGACCGCCCTTAAAAGCTACTATGCCGGCCGCACCGGGGAGCTTTGCCCCGACTGCCGCCAGCGGCTCGCGCGCAACCCGCTGCGCCTGCTCGACTGTAAGAACGACACCTGCCAGCAGATAGCCTCCCAGGCACCGAAGAGCGCCGACTATCTCTGCCCCGAATGCGCCGAGCACTTCCAGCAGCTAAAGAGATACCTGGAGCTGCTCGGCCTGCCCTTTACCGTCAACCACCGTCTGGTGCGGGGGCTGGACTACTACACCCGGACCGTATTTGAGATTCAGCCCGAGGGGGGAGGCGCCCAGAGCACTCTGGCCGGCGGGGGCCGCTACGACGACCTCATCGAGGAGCTGGGGGGCAAGCCGACCCCGGCCCTGGGCTTTGCCGCCGGCATCGAGCGGATAATACTCAATCTAAAGAAGCAGAAGATTGAAGCGCCTCCCCTGCCCAGGCCGCCGGTATTTATCGCCTACCTGGGCGAGGCGGCTAAAACCGAGGCGGTCAAGCTGGCGGCTAACCTGAGGCGGGAGGACATCGGGGTGATAAAGGCGCTGGGGGACAAGAGCCTGAAGGCACAGCTGAGGCAGGCCAATAACCTGGGCGTCAGCTACGCGGTGATTATCGGGGAGGAGGAGCTAAAGGCGGGCACAGTAATATTGCGGGATATGGCCAGCGCCGAGCAGAAGAGTGTGCCCATCACCGAGTTGAGGGCTGAGCTGGCTCAAATAGACAAGTAAGACAATTTTATTGTCTCGTTCTCCCAAATCAAGGGGAAGTAGTTTTAAGAGGGGGCTCTACCCCCTCTTTTTTATTCCTCCCCCTCCCTTACAAGGGAGGGGGATTAAGGGGGTGGGTTGCTGAGACACTAAAACGAGCGCAAAAACTTCACTTCACGGCTAAATTATGCTATAATAGATGTATATGGCTGCCTTGAAATCATCTGAAATCACCTGCGGTTGGGTAGCCTCTCCTTCAGCTAAAAGCTACTCGGGTCTCACCATCCCCTCCTTTACGATTCCGCACGGTTTTTCCCCTCACCACCAATAAAGGAGTAAAGAACGATTATGGCAAAAGGCAAGCCCGCATCATCCAAGTCAGCAAAGAATAACGATTACCTGGCCAAGGATATCCAGGTCCTGGAGGGGCGACAGGCGGTGCGCCGCCGCCCCGGTATGTACATCGGCAGCACCGACCAGCGCGGCCTGCACCACCTGGTCTATGAAATCACTTACAACTGCATCGACGAGGCCATGGCCGGCTACTGTGATAATGTCTGGGTCACCCTGTGCCAGGATGACAGCATCCGGGTGATAGATAACGGGCGCGGTATCCCGGTGGATATCCACCCCACCACCAAAATAACCGCCCTGGAAACGGTAATGACCATCCTGCACGCCGGAGCCAAATTCGGCGGGCATACCTACCAAGTATCCGGCGGCCTGCACGGGGTGGGCGCCTCGGTGGTCAACGCCTTATCCTCCTGGCTTAAAGTAGATGTCAGGCGCGACGGCAAGCAGCACCACCAGGAATACGAGAAGGGAATCCCCCTGGGGGCGGTGGAGGTGGTCGGCAAAGCCAGCGGTACCGGCACCACCGTCGCCTTCCTGCCCGACACGCAGATATTCGGTGAGTTCAAATGTGAGTTTAATACCATCAGCGAGCACCTGCGCGAGCTGGCCTACCTGAACAAGGGTCTGGAAATATCGGTCGTCGACGAGAGGACGGGACAAGAAAAGACCTACTACTTCGAGGGGGGCATTACCGGCTTCGTCCGCCAGCTTAACCGCAACCGGGTGGTACGCCACCGCCAGCCTATATATATCTCCAAAGCGGCCAACGGCACCATAGTAGAGGCGGCGATCCAGTACAACGACGGCTTTTCCGAGTCCTCCTTCAGCTTCGCCAACTGCGTCAATACCATCGACGGCGGCACCCACCTCACCGGCTTCCGCTCGGCGCTGACCCGTGTCCTCAATGACTACGCCCGCAAGAACAAGCTGATTAAGGAGGACGAGCCTAATTTAATCGGGGAGGATGTCAGGGAGGGGCTTACCGCCGTTATCAGCGTCAAGCTGGCCGAGGCCCAGTTCGAGGGGCAGACCAAAGGCAAGCTGGGCAACCCGGAGGTAAAGAGCCACGTGGAGAGCGCCGTGGGGGAGGGGTTGTCCCTCTACTTTGAAGAGCACCCCGACGACGCCCGGAGAATCCTGGAGAAGTGCCTCCTCGCCGCCAAGGGCCGGGAGGCCGCCCGCAAAGCCAGAGACCTTATCGTTAAGCGGGGCAGTCTGGAGACAGCCACCCTACCCGGCAAGCTGGCCGACTGCTCGGAGAGAGACCCCAGCCACAGCGAGCTGTACCTGGTGGAGGGGCCTTCCGCAGGGGGTTCGGCTAAAGAAGGGCGTAACCGCCGCTTCCAGGCTATCCTGCCGCTGCGGGGTAAAATACTCAATGTGGAAAAGGCCTCTCCGGACAAGATGCTGGCCCACGAGGAAATCCGGGCTATCATTACCGCCCTGGGCACCAGCATCGATGACGAATTTGATTTATCCAAGCTGCGCTACCACCGGGTTATCCTGATGACTGACGCCGACGTCGACGGCTCCCACATCCGCACCCTGCTGTTAACCTTCTTCTTCCGCCACATGGCCGAGCTAATCAATAACCAGCACCTCTACATCGCCCAGCCGCCCCTCTTCAAGGTCAAGGCGGGCAAGAAACAGCAGTGGGTCTACTCAGAGGCGGAGAAGGAAGCGGTTTTAGACCAGCTGAAAGAGAGCCGCAAGGTGGAGGTCCAGCGCTACAAGGGCCTGGGCGAGATGAGCGCCGAGCAGCTCTGGGAGACGACCATGAACCCGGATACCCGCACCCTGCTGGAGGTAACCGTGGAGGACGCCGTCAAAGCCGACCACATCTTTCACATGCTGATGGGTGACGAGGTGCCGCCGCGCAAGGCCTATATCCAGGCGCACGCCAAAAGCGTTAAGAACCTGGATATTTAGCCGCCGGGTTTCTTAACGTACAAACCGTGCTCTATGATATACTGTTCCACCGGCTCGGGGACGAGCTGGTGAATAGATAGCCCCCGGGCCACCCGCTGCCTGATTTCGGAAGCGCTGATTTCTATCTGCGGCGTGTCCAGCATAACCAGGCTCTTAGATAAGCCGGGGACAGCCGCTTCCAGGGAGTCCAGGTCGGGGGAGGCAAAGCCCACCCGGCGCACCGGCACCAGGCGGCATAATTCAACCAGCCGTTGAGGCTGGTGCCACCGGGGCAGCTGGTTTAAATTATCCCAGCCCAGAACGAAATAAAGCTTGCCCTCGGCCCCGATTTGATTCCGGAGTTCGGCCATGGTGTCCACCGTATAGGAAGGGCCGGGCCTCTCTATCTCCGTAGTCGATAGCTTAAAAGCGGGCTCATCGGCGATAGCCAGGCGCACCATCTCCAGCCGATGCTCAGCCGGCGAGATAGCGTTGGCGTTATTGAGCTTGAGCCAGGGTTGACCCGCCGGCACTAAGAGGATTTCGGTTAAATCCAGCCGGGCACGCACCTCCTCGGCGATAATCAGGTGTCCCATGTGGATGGGGTCAAAGGTTCCCCCCAGTACGCCGATGTTCATACTATGGCCACTCCCATTCAAAATTGCCGCAGCGGACTTTGTCGCCGGGCTTGACCCCGGCCCGCTCCAGAGCCTTGTCCACCCCCAGCCGGGCCATCCGCTGGCGGAACTCGGCAGGGAGGTGGGAACTGGCCTCGTCGGGGCGGGTAATGATGCGCTCCAGCTCGGGCGCCGTCACCACAAAGATATCACCTTCCTTATGCACCCCGGGGCTTACCCTCCGGGGCGCGGGGTGAAAGACCTTTTTGGGCACTTTAATACCACCGGATTCACTAACCGGCATTGACTGCAGTAAATTCATAGCCTCGGCCATAAGCTCGGCGGTGCCCTTGCCGCTGGCCGCCGAGACGAAAAGGACATGAGTGCCGACGGCGCTAAAGCTATCCGTTATCTCGGCCAGCCGGGCCTCGACCTGGGGCAGGTCAATTTTATTTACCGCCACCAGCTGTGGCTTCCTGCCCAGCGCCGAGTCAAACAGGCTGAGCTCGGTGTTAACCTGAGCCATATCGGCCGCCGGCGATTCGGAACTGCCGTCGACCAGGTGGATGAGTACCCGGGTGCGCTCAACGTGGCGCAGAAAATCATGCCCCAGCCCCCGGCCCAGGTGGGCGTCCTCAATCAGCCCCGGAATTTCGGCCAGGACAAAGCTTTTGGTGCCGACTTCGACCAAACCCAGAATCGGTTCGCGGGTGGTGAAGGGATAACCGGCTATCTTTGGCTTGGCCGCCGAGACCGCCGACAGCAGGGTTGACTTACCCGCGTTGGGATAGCCGATAAGGCCGACATCGGCGATAAGCTTGAGCTCCAGGATAATATCCAGTTCATCACCCAACTCCCCCTGCTGAGCAATCTGCGGCGCCTGGTTGGTTGAGGTAGCGAAGTGAGTATTACCCTTACCCCCCCGGCCACCCTTAGCCACCACCACCGACTGGCCCGGCTGTTCCAGGTCGGCAATGAGGCTGCTGTCGCCTATCTGTGATTTGTAGCTAACCACCGTTCCCATCGGCACGGCTAGTGCTAAATCTTGCCCTTTCTTACCGTGCTTTTTCTTGCCGGCTCCATCCCGGCCCCTAGCGGCTCTAAAATTCCTTCTGCGCCGGAAAGCCCTCAGGCTGGTAACCGCCTCATCAGCCGTCACCACCACGTCACCGCCGTCACCGCCGTCACCGCCATTGGGGCCGCCGAAGGGGACAAACTTCTCGTGGCGAAAGCTGACCACGCCGCTGCCGCCGTCTCCCGACTTAACCGTTATTTCGGCCTTGTCAAACATGCCCGCTCCACTTTGTCCACAATTTTATCCGGCTCATTATTAGTTACTATATATATTACTTGGTCTATGTTTATAACACTAATTATAATACCTTTAGCTACCGGGTGGCTAGGCGGCGCTGCGGGGAGTGGGGAAAAGGGGCTAAATCCCAAGCTGTTTTGTTTTAGGGTATACACAAAAAGAAGCGGTTTTGCACCGCTGTTGGTTGTTTTTGGTGAGCCGGTTGTTTATAGATGGTGATTTTGGTGTGGAGGGGCAGGGGTTTACCGGCGGCGGACTTCGGGCGGGTGCTGGAGCTCCTTGCGGATATCAAGCACCTGGCGCCGCAGGTAGGGGTCGTTATCTATGTCGCGGGATATCTTGCGGCAGGCGTGGATAACGGTGGCGTGGTCCCGGTTGCCGAACTCCAGGCCGATCTGCGCCAGCGAGCAGTTGTTGGCCTCTTTGAGCAGGTACATGGCCACCTGCCGGGCTAGAGCCGTGGCCCGGTCTCGCTTGCGGCCGGTGAGGTCGGCTGGGGTCAGCCGGAAGCGCTCGGCGACCGCCTTCATCACCAGTTCCGGGGTGAGGGTGGTCTGGTCAGCCGACGGGCTGATATCCTGCACCGCCCGGGCGGCTAGCTCCGGTGTGAGTATGGCGCCGAAGAGCTTGGCGTAGGCTACCGCCCGGTTCAGCGAGCCTTCCAGTTCCCGGATGTTCTGCCGGATCCGCTGGGCGATGAACTCGAGCACGTCCAGGGCGACCTCTACCTCCTGCTGTTTAGCTTTGGCTTTGAGAATAGCTAGGCGGGTGTCAAAATCGGGCGGCTGGATATCAGCAATCAGCCCCCACTCGAAGCGGGAGCAGAGGCGGTCTCCGATGTGGGGCATGGACTTGGGGGGGCGGTCGCTGGCCAGGACAATCTGGTGGTTGGCGTTGTGCAGCTCGTTGAAGGTGTGGAAAAAGCTCTCCTCGGTCTGCTCCTTGCCGCTGATAAACTGGATGTCATCTATCAACAACATATCAACATGGCGGAACTTGTGGCGGAACTCGGCGGTGCTTTTGGCCTGGATGGCGCTGACGAACTCGTTGGTGAACTGCTCGGCGCTGACATAGAGCGCCTTGATGTTTTCGGTTTGGGCCAGCTGGTAGATGGCCTGCATCAGGTGAGTCTTGCCCAGGCCCACCCCGCCGTAGATAAATAGTGGGTTGTAGCTGGCTCCCGGCTTTTGGGCGACGCTGCGGGCGGCGGCGTAAGCCAGGCGGTTGCTGGGGCTGACCACGAAGTTATCGAAGGTATATTTTGCCTTGATGCTAGGGTCGGTTGACAGCCCGGTTGCAGTCGCCTTGGCCGAGTTTACCTGGAATTGGACCTCGACGCCGGGATGGGTAAGCCCGATGAGCGTCTTTTCAATCATCGAGCGCTGGTTCCGGGCTAGATACTCGGCGGCGAAGGTATTGGGGACGCTGACCACGAAGCGGCTATCGTCGTAGCTGAGGCCGGTGGTCTTTTCTAGCCAGGTGCGGTAGTTGGGCCTGGTTACCTGAAGCTGTAGTTCGCCCAGAGCGGTTTCCCAGATTTGTTGAGCCGACCTGGCTTCCATATATTCTCCCTGTCTAACTTCCGAGATTTTAAGCGTCACTTTGGTAAACTAAAACTGACCGGGCAGCCGTTTGGGGGAAGAAAGTGAGGACTGGTTATTAGAATAATTGGTGGGTTGGGGGATGGCAAACTTTTTGGGGCTGGGTGGGCGGGGTTGGGGGGGGTTAGATGCCCTTGATAGCTCCGTCTGGCTTGTTTTTTTGGCCAATATCGGGCGGATAGATACAAAAAGAGAAACTTGTTGATAAAAATTTTTGGTGTTAGAATTTTAGCGCCGGGAGGGTTAAAGTGCGCTTAGTTTTTATGGGTAGTCCCCAGTTTGCCGTCCCCCCTCTGGAGCACCTGCTGGTCAGTAACTATCAGGTGGCGGCGGTCTATACCCAGCCGGACAAGCCGGCGGGGCGGGGGCGGGGTCTGCTGGCTTCGCCGGTGAAACAGGCTGCCCAGGATAGGGGGCTGACGGTGGTGCAGCCGGACAGCCTGAAAGCGGCCGGGGTGGTGGAGCAGCTTGGGGGCTTTAAGCCCGATGTTATCGTGGTAGCCGCCTTCGGCCAGATACTGCCCAAAACAGTTCTGGCTCTACCCCAACTGGGATGTATCAATATTCACCCTTCGTTATTGCCCCGCTTCCGGGGCGCCTCGCCGGTGGCTTCGGCTATCCTGGCCGGTGATGATTTCACTGGCGTCAGCCTGATGGTTATGGACGAGGGGCTGGATACCGGCCCGGTACTGGCGCGGGCGCAGCTTCCCGTTTTAGCCCGGGATACCACCGGCTCGCTTACCGCCAAGCTCTCCTGGCTGGGGGCTCAGTTACTGGGGGAAGTCCTGGTTGGCTGGAGCCGGGGTGAGCTTGCCCCCCAACCCCAGAATGAGAGTAAGGCGACCTACTGCCACCCTATCGCCAAGGAGGAGGGGGAGATTGACTGGCGGCAGTCGGCGCGGGATATCTGGCGGCGGGTACGGGCCTTTAACCCCTGGCCGGGTTGCTACACCCGGTGGCGGGGCAGGAGCCTCAAGATAATCGAGGCGGAGCCGCTGGCCGGGGAACAGGCGGCTGAGGCGGGGCGGGTGGTGGCGCTGAACTCTAAATCCGGCTTCGGTGTGGCTACCGGAGACGGTATTCTGAGAGTCTACCGGGTGCAGATGGAGGGGAAGAAGGCGATGCCTGCCGAAGAGTTTTTGCGGGGGCAGCGGGACTTTATCGGGGCGGTGCTGCCGTCGAATTAGAGAGGAGGCTTTTTTGTCTTTACCTGAGGATTTGAGCCGGTTTTCGGCTTTAGTTGATATTATCGCCCGCTTAAGGGCGCCCGACGGCTGCCCCTGGGACCGCCAGCAGACCCACGCCTCGCTGCGGGAAAACCTGCTGGCTGAGTGCTACGAGGTTCTGGAAGCGCTGGACGAGGGGAATTCGGCTGAACTCAAGGATGAGCTGGGCGACCTCTTAATGCAGATTGTCCTCCACGCCCAGATTGCCAGCGAAGCCGGGGAGTTTGGGCTGGGCGATGTGATTAAGGGTATCAACACCAAGCTGATTCACCGCCACCCCCATATCTTCGGTTCCAAAAAAGTGAAGGACGCCGAAGAGGTGATGCATAACTGGGAGGAGCTCAAAAGGGAAGAGAGAGAAGAAGGCGTTTCCATGCTGGAGAGCGTGCCGAGGAATATGCCGGCCCTGGGCTACGCCCATGAGATTCAGCGGCGGGTGGCGTGGGTCGGCTTTGACTGGGAGGATGTTGACGGCGTTATCGAAAAGCTTGCCGAGGAGGTCGGCGAGTTCAAGCAGGCCGAGACCGAGAAGGAGAAGGCTGATGAGTTCGGTGACCTGCTCTTTACCCTGGCTAATATCGGCCGCCGGATGGGGATAGATTTAGAGGCGGCGCTGCGGGGGGCCAACCGGCGCTTCTACAAGCGCTTTACCTATATGGAGGACGCCTGCCGCAGGCGGGGGCAAAACTTAAGCGAGCTTTCTTTTGACGAGCAGAATACCCTTTGGGAGGAAGCCAAGAAGAGGGTGGAATAGGGGTAATATAAGGGGAGTTTAAGAGGGGCGTTAGCCCCTCTCTTACTTAAAAGGGCAGAACCTTGCGGTCCGACATCTCGTTAATCAGTATTGCCGCTGAATCGTACCAGGCGATTAGAGCCACCACAATCCCCAGGTAGCCCCCAGCCAGCTTAAAGCCGGTGCTGAACTCACCCGCCGCCAGCAAAAAGAAGGTGATGGTTAGTGAGATGAAGAGGGCTAAGAGGCCCCTGGGCGCCTTGGTTGCGGCGAAGGTGGCGTAGAGGGTAAACAGACCCCAGGCAACCAGGAAAACAGCCAACCCGGCCGGCGGAACCGCCGAAATTATGCCCGCCGCCTCCAGGACTTTCATCAGTGCTAGCCCCAGCCAGAACGAGCCGAAAGAGGTGAAACAGGTCGCTCCGAAGATGTTGCCGGTCTTAAATTCCCACATTCCGGCCAGCACCTGTGCCAGTCCGCCGTAGAAAAAAGCCATGGGCAGGACGACGCCGAGGCTGTCCGGGGCGAGAATACCGGCGTTGATAAAGCTCAACAGGAATGTGGTCAGGGCGAACGCCCCCAGTCCCAGAGCCCCCGGATTAGCTATTTTTTCTGACATACAAAATCCCTCCTTCTATTTTCTTTTTGTGCTATAATGAACGTCAATCAGCGGCCAAAAAGACCGTAAAGAAATCGGGGCGAGAGGATTTGAACCTCCGACCTCCGCGTCCCGAACGCGGCGCGCTAACCGAACTGCGCTACGCCCCGATGGACACTATTATAGGGAAATTTGATTTTGATTGCAAAGGGGGAAATTACCTGGTTTTTAGAGAGCGTTATACTTCCCACCCTCCCACCCTACAGAAGTGATGCTTCTATCATTTCTTCTCAGGGGGGATAGTGGGGAAGGAGAGTCTAAGAGGGTGTAACCCTTTTGGGCGGGCGGGTATGGGAAGAAAAAGAACCGTTTTAAATGGGGCGGGGTTAATAAAAAATGAAATACTGCGTTTTGATAATCGACGGCGCCGCCGGCCTGCCCATAGCTCAGCGGGGAGGCAAGACCTGCCTGGAGCTGGCTGAAACCCCTAACCTCGACGCTATGTCTAAAGAGGGTGAGCTGGGGCTGGTGCGCACCGTGCCGCCGGATATGGAGCCTTCCAGCGCCTGCGCCTGCATGTCGGTGCTGGGCTATGACCCCAAGGTCTATTACAAGGGGCGGAGCGCCATCGAGGCCCGGAGTATGGGTATTCCTATCGGGGAGGGGGAGGTCGTTTTCCGCTGCAACCTGGTGGCTATCCGTGACGGCAAGATGTGGAGCTACAGTGCCGGCTACATCAGCACCGAAGAGTCCGCAAAGCTTATCGCCGCCCTGAATGAGAGCCTGGACGACGATAATATTAACTTCTATCCCGGCGTCAGCTACCGGCATATCTTAAAGCTAAAAGGGTATGAAGACGCCCTGCTGGCTAGTTGCACCCCGCCCCATGATATCCCCGATAAACCCGTGGGAGAGTTTCTGCCCAGGGGTGAAGGCAGCCAAATACTGCGCGACCTGATGGGGCATTCGGAAACGGTGCTCCGCTACCACCCGGTGAACGAGAAGCGGCGGCGGCGGGGGGAAATCCCGGCGACCACCATCTGGCTCTTCTGGGGTAGCGGACAGTTGCCGGAGATGCCCCCGTTCAGGGAGGTCTACGGCTTGAGCGCCGCCCTCACCTCCGGGGTTGACCTGCTCAAGGGACTGGCCAAGATGGTGGCTATGGAGGTGCTGGATATAGACGGGGTGACCGACGGCCTGGACAACGACTTCGCTGCTCAGGCCGAGGGGGCGCTGGAAGCGCTTGAAGAGAATGACCTGGCGGTTATTCACATCGAGGCGCCCGACGAGGCGGCCCACGCCGGCGCCGTAGATGATAAGATTGAGGCTATCCACCGGATAGATAAAGAGGTTGTGAGCCGGCTGCGTTCAGCGGGAAACCTGCGGCTTTTGGTTATGCCCGACCACCCCACCCCGATAAAGACCCGTACCCACAGCCCGGAGCCGGTGCCCTTTTTATTGTGGGGGGAGGGCTTCAGCCCCAATGGCGCCAAGAAATTCAGCGAAATTGAGGCCAAAAACACTGGTCTTTTTATTGAGGATGGGTATAATATTATGAAAAGGCTGGTGGGGGATTAGGCTAGCTTTTATAGAGAGTTTTCTTTCCCGCCCTCCCGCCCTCAAAGGCTCCGCCTTTAAAAATCTCTTGGGCATGGGGGGAGGGGCAAAAAGGGCTTTAGCCCTTCCTTAAGGGTGGTGGGTGGGAAAAGATAAAAAAAGGGGTGGGGTTAAGAACTAATGGCGGTAGTTGTTCAAAAATACGGTGGAAGCTCGGTGGGAGACGCCGAGAAGATAAAGAACGTGGCTAAACGCATCGCCCGGGCTAAGGATAAGGGCAACGAGGTGGTTGCCGTCGTTTCGGCGATGGGGAAAACCACCGACGAGCTGGTGGAGCTTGCCTATTTGGTGACTGACCAGCCCGGCGAGCGCGAGTTCGACGTGCTGCTTTCCACCGGCGAGATTGTCTCCAGCACCCTGCTGGCGATGGCGCTGCGGGCGATGGGCTACGAAGCCATCAGCCTCTCCGGCGCCCAGGCCGGAATCAGGACCGACGCCGCCTACAGCCGGGCGCTCATCGTGGGGGTTGCCCCGGAGAGGATAGTCAAAGAGCTGGACAAGGGGCGGATTGTCATCGTTGCCGGCTTCCAGGGGATTACCGAGGAGATGGATATCACCACCCTGGGGCGGGGTGGTTCGGATACGACGGCGGTGGCTTTAGCCGTCAGCCTGGGGGCCGAGGTCTGCCAGATATACACCGACGTCGAGGGGGTCTATACCGCCGACCCGCGGCTGGTCCCCCAGGCCAGAAAGCTGGACGAGATTGGCTACGAGGAGATGCTGGAGCTAGCCAGCTATGGAGCCAAGGTAATGCACCCCCGGGCGGTGGAGCTGGGTGAGCTGTTCAACATGCCGATTATGGTTGCCTCCAGCTTTACCGATAATCCGGGTACACTAATTCATGGAGGGGAAGCTATGGAAGTGCGTAATAAGGTGACCAGTATCGCTCATGACCTGGATGTGGCCAAGATAACCGTGGTCGGCGTGCCCGACCGGCCGGGTATTGCCGCTGCTGTCTTCGAGCCGCTGGCTGAAGCCGGTATCAACATAGATACTATCGTGCAGAACGCCAGTATCAATAATATTACCGACCTGACCTTCACCGTAGCTAAAAGCCAGCTGCGTAAAGCCATGGAGAAGGTAAAACCTATCGCCCGGTCAATCGGCGCCGGGGACTGCGTCAGTGCCGCCGGGCTGGGGAAGGTCAGCATTATCGGCACCGGCATGCAGAATACCCCCGGCTTTGCCGCCCGGATGTTTTCCGCCCTCAGTGATAAGGGGGTTAATATCCAGCTTATCTCTACCTCGGAGATAAGAATTACCTGTATTATCGAAGAGGCAAAGGTTAAAGGCGCCGTTAAAGCCCTGCACCGCGCCTTTGAGCTGGAAGAATAATTTAGCCGTCTGGAGAAATAGTTTATCTTCACTCGTAAATTAGCTTGTCTTGCCGCTGTGTCTGGGTTAAAATACTATATTCTGGACTAATTGCGGGAGACCCGGATGGCCTATCAGGAAGAGGAACAGGTAAGGCTAAGGCGGCAGCGCAGCAAGCAGGCTATTGCCCTGGCCATGCAGGGGCGGTGGCGGGAGGCGGTGGCGGCCAACCAGGAGATAATAGCCAGCTTTCCCCATGATGTTGACGCCTATAACCGTTTAGGCAGAGCCTACATCGAGCTGGGGGAGTATGCCCAGGCTAAGGAAGCCTACGAGCGGGCTGTTGAGATTGACCCCTATAATGTCATTGCCCAGAAGAATCTGCGCCGTTTGCCCTATCTGGGGGAGGGGGTGGGCTCGGAGGCTGATTCCGACCGGGCGGAGCCCCAGCATTTCATCGAGGAGACCGGCAAGGCGGGCGTGGTTAGCCTCTATCGGCTGGCGCCGCCGGGAGTTTTAGCCCGGATGACCGCTGGTAACAAGGCTTACCTGAAGGCGGGTGATTCCGGTTTAAGCGTGGAAAACGCCCGCGGTGAGTACCTGGGGCAGGTTGAGCCCAGGCATGCCCAGCGGCTGGTCAAGCTGATGGAGGGGGGTAACCAGTACGCGGCGGCTATCGTCAGCGCCGCCGAGGACCGGGTGCTGGTCATCATCCGGGAGGTTTACCAGGACCCCTCCCAGGTGGGGGTTCTTTCCTTTCCGCCAAGGGGTGGCGAGAGCCTGCGTCCTTACGTTAGCGATAAGATGCTGAGGCGGGAGCTGGAGCATATCGAGGCCGAGGCCGAAGAGCCGGCGGATAAGGAGACCAAGGACGAGGGTGGCGATACTGAGTAGCAGGAGGTTTTAACCAGCTATGGTGTCAGGCAAGACCAGACCGGTAAATATCGAAGAGGAGATGAGCAGCTCCTACCTCGATTACGCCATGAGCGTCATCGTTTCCCGCGCCCTGCCCGATGTGCGCGACGGCTTAAAACCGGTGCAGCGCCGTATCCTCTACGCCATGGCGGAGCTGGGGCTTACGCCGCCCAGCGCCCACAAGAAGAGCGCCCGTATCGTCGGTGAGGTGATGGGTAAATATCACCCCCACGGCGATTCCCCTATTTATGAAGCCATGGTGCGCATGGCCCAGAATTTCTCCATGCGCTATGTCCTGGTTGACGGGCAGGGCAACTTCGGCAGTGTTGATAACGACCCGCCGGCGGCGATGCGCTATACCGAGGCCCGCCTGGCGCATATTTCCGAGCAGATGCTGGTTGATATTGACAAAGAGACGGTCGGCTTCCGGCCTAACTTTGATGATAGTCTTAAGGAGCCGGTGGTGCTGCCCACCAAGCTGCCCAACCTGCTGGTCAACGGCAGCGCCGGCATCGCCGTGGGTATGGCCACAAGTATTCCCCCGCATAACCTTACCGAGGTGTGCGACGCTATCGCTTACCTTATCGAAAACCCCGAAGCCACCGTCGACGAGCTTACCCAGTTCGTCAAGGGGCCCGACTTCCCTACCGCCGGTATCATGCTGGGTGGGGAGGGAATTAAGAACGCCTACGCTACCGGCCACGGCAAGGTGGTCATCCGGGCCAAGGTGGTGGTCGGTGACGGCGGCGAGGCGGGGCGGCACCGCATCGTGGTCACCGAGCTTCCCTACCAGACCAATAAGGCGGCCCTGGTGGAGCGGATTGCCGACCTGGTCAAGGTGAAGAAGGTGGAGGGCATCAGCGGACTGCGGGATGAGTCCGACCGCCAGGGTATGCGCATTGTTATTGATCTAAAGCGGGAAGCCCAGCCCAGGCAGATACTCAATAATCTCTACAAGTATACCGCCATGCAGTCGTCATTCTTCGTTAATATGCTGGCCCTGGTTGACGGGCAGCCCCGCGTTATCAGCCTTAAAGAGGCGCTGCAGTATTTTATTGATTTCCGCCGCCAGGTTATCACCCGGCGCTCTAAATTTGAGTTGAAAGTGGCCAAGGCCCGGGCTCATATCCTGGAGGGATTAAAGATTGCCCTGGATAACATCGATAAGATTATTGCCACCATCAAGAAGGCGGAAACGGTCGAGGTTGCCCGCCGCGAACTGATGAGCGGCTTTGGCTTATCCCAGGTGCAGGCGCAGGCTATCCTCGATATGCAGCTGCGCCGGCTGGCTAACCTGGAGAGGAAAAAGCTCCTCGATGAGTACGCTGAGTTGCTGAAGACCATTTCCTACCTGCAAGACCTGCTGTCTAACCCCCGGCGAATACTGGCCCTGATAAACCAGGAGGTGGGCGAGCTTAAGGCTAAGTTTGGCGACGACCGGCGCACCGAGATAAGCGAGGAGGAGATAACCGAGTTCCGTGAGGAGGACCTTATACCCCACCAGCGGGTGGTGGTGACCTTAAGCAAGCGCGGCTTCGTCAAGCGGGTGTCCTCCCCCAGCTACCGCTCGCAGCACCGCGGTGGCAAGGGCATCATCGGCATGGTTACCCGGGAGGCGGACGCGGTAAGGCTGCTGGTGGTGGCCGATACCCATGATAACCTGTTCTTCTTCACCAACCGGGGACGGGTATTCCACCTCAGGTGCCACGAGATTCCCGCCGACAGCACCCGGGTGGCTAAAGGTACCGCCCTGGTTAATCTTTTTTCCATCACCGAGGACGAGCGGGTGACGGCTATGGTGGCCCTGCCCGATTTCAAACCCGGTGCCTACCTGTTGATGGCCACCAGCCGCGGCGAGATTAAAAAGACGATGGTGGATAAATTTGCCGCCGTGCGCTCAAGCGGGCTTATCGCCATGGACCTGGAGTCGGGAGACGAGCTGGTGGCCGCCCGCCTGGCTACCGACCAGGACGACGTCCTGCTGGCTACCGAGGGGGGGCAGTCTATCCGGTTCGCCATCTCCGAGTTGAGGGCGGTCAGCCGAACCAGCGGCGGGGTGCGCGGCATCCGCCTCGGCGCTGACGACCGGGTGGTGGGTATGGACATTATGCGCCGTGACGGCTATGTTTTGACCGTTACCAGCGGTGGCTACGGCAAGCTGACCCCGGTGGACGACTATCCCTGCCAGCACCGGGCCGGGGGTGGGGTGAGGACTTTTAAGCTTAATGAAAAATCGGGTAAAGTTGCCGCCTCCGAGGTGGTCTCTTTAAAGCAGCAGGTAATGATTATTTCGGCGGAGGGCATCGTTATCCAGACGCCGGTTAGGGAGAAAGACCCCCGGCAGGGTATTACCGTCCAGGGGCGGAGCACCCAGGGGGTGAAGCTGCAGGACATCGACGCCGGCGACCGGGTGGTGGCTATCACCTGCTTCGAGAAGGAGACTAAGTAGAAGAGCGCCCCTTGATTTTTCGCTGGCAGTCCTCTTGCCAGCGTTCCAGCCCGCAGGCGTTACAGGCCTGCTCGCGGCAATCGGCGGTTTCCTCACCTTTGAGAGAGCGCTGGTATTCCCGCTTGAGGAATTCTGAACTTACCCCCGTATCGATGTGAGACCAGGGCAAAAGCTCGTCTAAAGAGTGCTCCCGGTGGGCGTAAAAGCCGGGCTCCAGCCCGTTGTGGGCAAAAGCGTCCAGCCAGTTCTGGTGGTTAAAGCGTTCGTCCCAGGCATCAAAGCTCGAGCCCGACTTCCAGGCATCGTAGATGACTTTGCCCAGCCGCCGGTCTCCCCGCGACAGAGCTGCCTCGAGGAGGCTGATCCTGGGGTCGGCCCAGGAGAGGTGGCTGCCCTTGCGGCGCAGCCCTGTTTTCAGTAGTTCGTGCTTGGCGTTTAGTTCCTCTTCACCTGCCTGCGCCACCCACTGGAAGGGGGTGTGGGGTTTGGGGATAAAGGTGGACATGCTGATTCTTACCTGGGGCATGCCGCCTCTGGTTCCCTTGCCGGCGGCGCGTATCTTGGCCACCATCTCGATAGTGGCCTCGATGTCTTCGGTGGTTTCGGTGGGCAGGCCGAGCATGAAGTATAATTTGAGGCTTCTCCAGCCCCGGGCGAAGGCGGCTGCCGCCGTTTCCA
>Ga0307431_1000792_pt1 | contig 19871 bp, 15 predicted proteins | sample SalMarWE160170MG_FD_202155 | JGI IMG/M metagenome (GOLD analysis project Ga0307431, IMG submission 202155) | Salt marsh sediment microbial communities from the Plum Island Ecosystem LTER, Massachusetts, United States - WE1603-170 | ecosystem: Environmental > Aquatic > Marine > Intertidal zone >...
TTATATTGACAAGGTTATCGATGAGCGAGGCCCATTTTATCAGGATTTAATCACCGTCCCCGAGCTAAGCTTCTATTATATTGGCTTTGACACTACTAAACCGCCGTTTGACGATGTTAACCTTCGCCGTGCCTTCTCTCAGGCTATTGATAAGGATAAGCTGGTTTCTTTGGTGTACCGGGATATGATGCAGACGGCAGATGGCATCTTACCCCCGGGTATGCCGGGCTATAATGAAGATTTGGCCGGCTTGGACTTTGATGTAACTGAGGCCAGGGAGTTGATTGCTAACTCAAGGTATGGTGATGTATCCAATCTGCCGCCGATTACCATTACTACTGCCGGCTGGGGCGGGTTAATATCAAGCGACCTGGAGGCTATTATCTATGAGTGGCGACAGAACCTGGGAGTAGAAGTCGAGGTAAGGCAGCTGGAACCACAAAGGTTCCTTTATCACCTCACGGAGGAAAAGGACGAGATGTTTCATATGGGTTGGATTGCTGACTATCCCCACCCCCAGGACTTTCTGGATATTCTGTTTCATAGTGGTACCGAGAACAACTACGGACAGTATAGTAACCCTGAGGTAGATGCTTTACTGGAGATGGCGAATGTGGAGCCGGATAGCGAAGTAAGTCTGGGCTTATATCAGCAAGCTGAGCAAAAGCTGGTTGAGGATGCGGCCTGCCTGCCTTTGTGGTTCGGCAAAAATTATGTCCTGGTCAAGCCCTATGTTAGCGGCTATGAGGTAAATCCTATGGGCATTGCCATGCTGAATACCGTCTCCGTCGAACCCCACTAGGCGAGAAAGAGAGTTTGAGCGAGGCTTCACCCCTCTCAGTTAACCAGGGGTAAATTCTCCTTATTAATAAGGGTGTTTAAGAGGGCGATAGCCCTCTTTATTATTTAATTCCCCTTCCCCTTATTAAGGGGAAGGGGATAAAGCGGGTTCCCAGGAAAATCGAAGATTTTTCTGGGTGCATAAAGGGGATGGGGTTACTGATAATATAGTTGGCGGAGGGGGTGGGATTCGAACCCACGCTCGCCGTAAGACGAGAACGGTTTTCAAGACCGTCTCCTTAAACCACTCGGACACCCCTCCCACTAGTTTCAGTATAGGGGATTAGGCTTAGGGCGTCAAAGCCTCTATGCTGGGATAGAGTTGGTCAATTTGCTGCTGAAGGTTAATGGTGTGTTTAATGGCAGTAATTACTTTAAGATAATGCTCAACATCATCAGGGGGGAGGGAGAGACCCTTGCGGTCTTTAAGCCACTTATCTAAGACCTGATAGCTACCGATGCGGTATTCCCAGACTTCTCTCGGGATGCCCTCAAAATATTGTTGAGAATTTATGAAAACCCTGCCTGTCTTTTCTTGGTATGCACGCTTCTCAACCCTATCTGTGCCAATTACTGGGTATTTGGCTTCAGGTTGGGACAGGAGCGGAGACTTGAGCAGATGTAGTTCAATCAGTTGCTTGCCTAGCTTGTTCACTTTTTGGAAAAGCTTATAATCACTGGTAAAAGGGATTTTAGGAAAGTCTATCTGTAAAAACTCTTCATATTTCTGGCGATAAATAGTGGAGTAGAGGATTCCGTAAATATAGTAGAAAATCTCTTCAGGTGAAGGCTCTTTGCCAAAGATATTTTGAATTGCTGAAACAAATTCAGGTTTGAAATTTGTCTGCCGACTCTTAGATTCTGTGGTGCCCTCAGACAAATCTCTTTGGGATGGAAACAGATAGAGATAAAGAGGGAAGAAATATGAACTTTCCTTTGTAGCAAGCGAAATAAAACAGATATCACCAATGCTACTGGAAGCAAAGCAATGGGCAAAAGGCAAATTTGCAAGTTGTCTCGTTGTGACTAGTGCTAGGTTTTCAAATACTAAATGTTGCATAATCTCCTGTCGTGGCCGGTCTATAAGCAGGTCACTATAGTAGACCCATCTATTATCGAAAGGCCTGTATCCATAACGATAAATATTGTCCTTAGCATTCTTATCCTTGAGCTCTTCTTTGACCTTTCGTCTTGCCTCTTTCAATTGCCAAGTTCCTGTATCGTGTAGTTTCAACCCTTCCTTGACTAGCTCGTCAGATAAGTTTCCCGTAAAAATTCCAAGTCTCTGGGCTAGTTCCTCTTCGATAAACGCTACGACAAAATGGTCTCTGTGTGTCTTAACACCGCTACTAAATTTGTTAAATATTTCCTTTAATGACCAGAATTCCTTGTATTTGTCCTCTCCTGCGAATTTCTTGGGCACGAAAAAGTAGTATGGCTCTTTTAATTCAAGTGTTTGCCATTTAGTAGTAGTAACATCGTTTTCCAGTAAATATTTATGCTTTTCTTCTCTTAAACCGTAAATATCAGTATAGTAAGTCGTTGCTTCCGTATATTCTTCATCTTCCTCCTTAGCCGTTTTTACCAGAAGTATAATGGCTACGCCCTGTTGAATATCAAACACATTCTCATCTTTACCACCATCGGGGGCATACTCAGTAATTCTGGTACTGCCGTGAAGGTTTAAGATATAAACTTCATTGAAGGCTTGAAGAAGATTATGTCGCATCCCTCGGTGAATGATGCCAGAAAGATATGAGTTATTGGTAATATAGCCGATTACCCCTTGGCCAGTCTGGTCTATTTTCCACTGGGCAAAACGGATAAATTTAATATAGTCATCGCTTAATGGCTGGATGTTGCGCTCATCTTTAACTTCCCTCTTGTAATCGTCCATCAAAGCCTCAATAAATTCTGATTTATTTTCAGAGCTTACCGAGTAAGGAGGATTAGCACATACCACTAAGATAGGAATCTTCTCCTTTATCTCCTTGGCTTTTTGGCCCTCTTTAGTCAAATCGGGAATAAGCTCTATCTGCTTGACCTCTTTCATCTCTAAAGAATTGGTCAAGTAGAATTGAAATCTCTCATTACTGCCTAAGCTATAACCGAGGTCTTCAAGGACGATAGCTGCCTTGAAGTGTCCGATGGCATAGGGGGCAACCATAAGCTCAAAGGCATAGAAATGCGGTAGAATATGCTCCTTGACCAAGCCGGGGAAGATGCCACCTTTGCCTTTAGCTTCAAGCTCCTCTTTGGCTAAGCGAATAGCCATTGAAGGGAAGGAGAGTGTGCCCGCAGCCGGGTCAAGAAGGGTAACGCTTTTGTCGGCTAGACCATCGGGTTTGCCAAACTTATCTTTCAGAACGTGGTGGATTGAACGGACTATGTAGGAGACTACCGGTTCAGGGGTGTAATAAACTCCACATCGCTTGCGTTCATTAGGGTTATAAACGGCTAGAAATGTCTCGTAGAAATGAAGCACGGGGTCATCAGTCCAGACCTTGGTGTGGAACTCTTTGATGATTGAGGATAAATCAGCACTGGTAAGAACATCAACAATATCATCCCTAATCCATTCCAACGATTCAGGAAGGTTAGGACCAGTCAGGAGATAAAACAGGTGGCGGAGAAGAGGGATAGTTGAAGGGATGAACTTGTAGGCGGTTGCCCCTGAGAATTTCTCCTCTTTTGCCTGAATTCTAGCCGAAAAGAGACCGTAGGAAATAGTCTGAGCATACATATCAGCAAAGCTCTCTTCGGTAAGGGACTCAATTAGTTCTTCTTTGAATACCTTATAAATTCCAGAAATCCCTTCCGTCTCTTCGCTTAGCTCCTCTAAAATCAGCCTGCTTAGAAAGCGTGTTCGTTTAGCCAGTTCAGTGGCAAGTGCCTTGGCAGTGTAGGTTTTAGGGGCGGAAAAAGATAAGAACTGGTCTAGAAGCTCGCTAAATTTATCGACATTTTCAGGGACAGGTTGTTTCGCTAATTTAAGAAAGACAGGATTAGCCAAGCGAACATTATTTATTATCTTACCATCTCGAAAGAGATAGAATTCAAGGAAGTTAGTTAAAATTAAGTTGGGTGAGTATCCCCTATATCTTTGCAGTTGCTCGGTTTGGGCTTCATTGATGAGGCTGTCAATCATTGGGTCTTTGGCTTCAATATAGCCGATGATTTTTCCATCCCTTGTCTTTAAGAGAAAATCGGGGATGCCAGCCTTTGTTTTCTTGGGTTGAATCGTAACTCCGGCAGCCCTTCTCGATTCCCTACCAAAGATTTCCAGCAGTTCTTTTAATAGGGGATAGTAGCTGGGCTCAGTGGCGTCACCACTCATATAGGTTTTATAGATGTTTTTGAGATAACTACGGTAAATATTTTCCATTACCTAATCACCTTCTGCCCCACATAGGGCTGGAGGGCTTGGGGGATAAGGATGCTGCCGTCGGGTTGCTGGTAGTTTTCCATGATGGCGATGAGGACCCGGGGCAGGGCTAATCCCGAGCCATTCAGGGTGTGGACAAACTGGGGTTTCTCCTCGGGGGAGGGGCGGTAGCGGATGTTAGCCCGCCGGGCTTGAAAATCACCGCAGTTAGAGCAGGAAGATACCTCTAGCCACTCATCACAGCCCGGAGCCCACATTTCAATATCATAGGCTTTGGTGGCGGCAAAGCCGAGCTCAGCCGTGCATAGCTCCTTGACCCGGTAGGGCAGTCCCAGCTTCTGGCAGACCTCTTCGGCATCGTTGACCAGTTTCTCCAGCTCCTGGTTGGAGGCGGCGGGCTCGGTTAATTTGTATAGCTCTACCTTATCAAACTGGTGACCTCGTTTTATCCCCCGGGTATCCTTTCCCGCCGACATTTTTTCCCGGCGAAAACAGGCGGTATAGGCGACGTAGTAAAGGGGTAAGGTTCCCGGCGGTATGATTTCATCACCGTGGAGTCCGGTGAGTGGCACCTCAGCCGTAGGCACAAACCACAGGTCATCCTCTTCATCGTGGTACAGGTTATCGGCAAATTTGGGCAGGTTACCGCTGCCGGCCATGCATTCCCTCTTGACCATAAACGGGGGATATATCTCCTGGTAGCCGTGCTCAGTGGTGTGGAGGTCGAGCATAAAGGTGATGAGGGCTCTTTGCAGTCGGGCGCCTGTCCCTTTGAGCACGTAAAAGCGGGTGCCCGATAGCTTAACCCCCCGTTCAAAGTCAATGATGCCCAGAGACTCCCCCAGTTTCCAGTGGGGCTTGGGCTCAAAATCAAAGCTTTTAGGCTCCCCCCAGGAACGCACCACCACGTCATCCTCTTCACCCTTCCCCACCGGCACTGTGGGCTGGGGGATATTGGGCACCTGCATCGGCAGTCCTTCCAGTTGACTATCCAGGTTTCTGACCTCTTCCTCCAGTTCCCTTATCCTGGCACGCAGGTCACGCCCCTTATCTGGGGAAACCTGCTTCTCCCTGGCCGCCTCTTTTCTTTGGTGCCTTAAGCCTTCCAGCTCCATCACCTTCCGGCGGCGCTCGGCGTCAAGCTCCAAAATCTCGTCTAGCGGGGCCGTATCCTGACGCTTGGCTACCGCCTCCCGCACCAGGTCTATATTTTCTCGGATAAACCTCAGGTCAAGCATAGGATTCTCCTTGTTTTATCTACCTCACCCCCTGTGTCCCCCTCTCCTTCAAAGGAGAGGGGGAATTGGTATGTAAGAGGGGCTTCGCCTCTCTTTAACTCTCCCAGGATAAAAGAAGTTTTTGCCAAGCGTAGTCTCTTAGACGATATTATTGGCTGATGGTACTGACTACAAGCTCTCCATATCTGAACCACACTTTGGACACTGTGGGAAGTTCTTCCAATGCGACGGAGATTCTGTAAGAGGCCTACACCCATTGCAAACAGTAGCACCACACTTCTCACAAACATAAGCAGGCGTTTGCGTCCAAAGCATCGCATGTTTGGCTGCCTGAGTGAAGTCCATATTTGCTATACCAAACAGTGGACTAGTTTCTGATTCTAATAGTTCCCTTCCGCATACGGCACAATATTTACCCCTTTTCTTCTTACCAGGCAGCTTATCGGATACTCCCATCATTACCTCCTACACATATTTTCATGGTTTCTCCTTGAGCTGGGGGAAGAGGATTACCTCGCGGATTGATGGCTGACCGGTTAGTAGCATTACCAGGCGGTCGATGCCCACCCCCAGCCCACCGGTAGGAGGCATGCCATACTCCAGTGCCAGCAGGAAGTCTTCATCAATGGTCTCAACCGTCTCGTCTTCTGCCTGGCGCTCCTTTTGCTGTCGGAGGAAGCGCTGGCGTTGCTCTATAGGGTCGTTGAGTTCGGTAAAGGCGTTGGCAATCTCCATCCCCCCGGCAAAGGCTTCAAAGCGCTCCACCAGACGGTCATTATCGGGCTTTGATTTAGCTAGGGGCGACATCTCCACCGGGTAGTCCAAAAGAAAGGTGGGCTGTATAAGATTTGGCTCGACAAAGGTAGAAATAAGCTCATCTATAAGCCTGCCCCTATCCTTTTGAGGGTCAACCTCCATATTTTTCTTTGCCATCTCAGCCCTGAGCGAATCGGCATCGGGGTACTTGTCAAAGTCAATGCCGGAGTATGCTTTGATTGCCTGGCGTAATTCCAGGCGCGGCCACGGCGGTTTAAAGTTTATGGTATTGTCGCCAAACTCAACCTCATCTTTGCCTAAAACCTGCTGACTGACTTCAGCCACCATCTCCTCCACCATCGCCATCACATCATTATAGTCGGCATAGGTCTCGTAGCTTTCCAGCATGGTGAACTCAGGGTTGTGCTTGGTCGAGATGCCTTCATTGCGGAAAATACGACCCAGCTCATAAACCTTATCAAAACCACCTATAATCAGTCGCTTGAGGTGAAGCTCAGGGGCAATACGCAGGTAAAAGTCCTGGTCAAGGGCGTGGTGGTGGGTGATGAAGGGGCGGGCTAAAGCGCCTCCGGCTGATGGCTGCAGCACCGGCGTTTCTACCTCAATAAAGCCCCGCCCATTAAGGAATTGCCGTATGGCGGTAATAACTTGACTGCGCACGTGGAAGATTTCTTTAACCTCGGTATTGGCGATGAGGTCAAGGTAGCGTTGCCGGTATCGCTTGTCGATATCACTAAGCCCGTGCCACTTTTCCGGCAGGGGCTGTAGCGACTTAGCCAGCAGGGCAAGGTTTTCTACCTCAAGGGTAGGCTCCCCGCTCTTGGTTCGAAACAGCTTGCCGCTGGCGCCAATAATATCGCCGATATCTATATCCTTAAGCAGTTTGATGTCGTCTTGACCAAGCAGGTCGCTGCGAAAGTATAGCTGAATTTTCCCTGAGCTATCACGGATATCAAGGAAAGAAATCTTGCCCATAAGGCGGCTGGCCATAACCCGCCCGGCAAGATTAACTACTGGTGCTTCAGCCGCACCGCTTGCCTCTTGCTGCTCAAGTAGGGCTATGGCTTGTTCTGTGGTGTGGCTGCGGTGATAGCGGTAAGGGTAGGGATTAATGCCACGGGCGCGAATCTTGTCCAGCTTTTCCCGGCGTTTTCGGGCGATACGGTCTAATCTTGATGTCATCTCTATCCTGTTCCTATGTAATTCGGTAAAAAAGACTGAGAGTTTTAGGCTCCCAGCTAGTTATTAGTCGCTTATTGGTTATTATATGTCGTCTTTGTCCTATAGTAAAGCCGTTTGTCTGGTTTGTTCCCGTAAAGTATCCAGCCAGGCGACTGATTTTACCTCTCGTTCCAGAAGGTATTGGAGGTAGTTTCTCATTACCTCCTCTAGCTCGTGACATAGTTCCGGGCCTATTTTTAGCTGGCTAATAGTATCGTAATCGTTACTCTGCAAAAATCTTAACACTTTCAGGGCGTTAACCGATAGAGGGTAGGAATAAAACTGGTTCTGGCTACATCTGGGACACAGCACACCACCGGCACTGGGCGAGAATGAGTTGGTGATAGCTTTTAGCGGCGAGCGGCAGGAGACACACTGCCCCAGCTGAGGTCGGTAGCCAACCAGGTTAAGGAGGTGTAATTCAAAGTAACGCAGAGTTAGTTCATTATTGTTGCCCTGGCATAGCTTGTGCATTGTCTCCAGTAGCAGTTGAAACAGAGGGTAGTTTTCGTCATTATCGGCGGTGAACAGGTCAACTAACTCCACGGCATAGAGGGCTTGGGAAGTAAGCCGGAGGTCACTCTTTAAGGGGAGGAAGCTGTTAATGGTCTGGCTGCCGGTTACCGTATCCAGATTTCGCCCCCGGGCTAGTGATACCTGGCTATGGGTAAGAAGCTCAAGGTGTCCCGCCATCTTGCTCCTGGGGCGCCTGACCCCCTTGGCAACCGCCCGAATCTTACCCAGGTGTGGGGTGTAGAGGCTAAGGATTCTATCCGCCTCCCCCAGCTTAATCTTCTTAATAATAATCGCTTCCGTCTGATAAGTTCGTGGCTTGGTCATTTCATTACTTTAGTATTTTCGGACTTTGTAAAGCCTGAAAAGCTTGTACCGAATTGCATAGATTTGTAGCGATCAGTTATCTTCTTGGGTAGGTACGGTAGACGTGGCAAGCAGTGAATGTCGGGCCTATTTTAAATTTGAAAGTACATGGGGAAGGCTCACCCATCGGTGGTACACACATCCTGTCTTCGTTGTAATATGGGCAGCCAACACCATCTTTACTTCCGAGTATACGCCCTCGCTTTCTCCAGCACGTTCTGGTGCAGAACCCCACGGTTTGTCCCTTTTCCTCGTAGCAGCCACGCATCTGATTAACCGGTCGTGTCTTTCCACATAGCAGGCATTTTACTCGTTCCAACGTGCTGATACGGTCGGGATGTTCCTTGATAAACGCCCGGATATTTTCTATTGTCATCACTTCGCCTGCGAAAGCTCCGCGGTCGAGCATCTTCTTTAGCAGTGGGACAGCCTTTGGGTCACCTATCTCTACCAGCAAGTCGGCTAAGTCGCCGCCCCGTCCTCGTCTGGCAAGTTCCTCGAGGATAGCGTCAACGGCCTCAGCACCAGCTTTCCTGAGGGCTTGACGGGCCATGTTCTCCTTGTCATAGCGGGAGGGGCGATAGTCTTGGCTATAAAATATCGCTGCCAATGAGCGATAGTCTTTCTTCTCCTCTAACTTTTGAGCCCAGGACTTACGGGGCTCTCCTAGCTCTACACGGATTTTCGCCTTCTTTTTGTATTTTATTTCGACCACTGCCTGCTCAAACACCTGAACCTCATACCAGTTAGGCTTTTTCCCTATCCCAAGAATTCCCTTTTTGCCTGCTTTCTTCAGCGCGACGCCTTCTATTCTTGCAGTTTCGGAGATGTCTTGTTTTACCTGCTCTCTGGCGCTTTTTTCATCAAATGCTTCTACCGTAATGACTTTCCGTACAGGAGTAGTTTTTTGCGTCTTATCTATGATCTCCACGTCAGGTGGTAGTTCGCTCTGCGCTTTTTCAGACGCATCTTCGATTGTATCTGCAACACCCCTTGTACTTCTTGTCTTTCCGTCCGAAAGGATTTTTTGTGAAATAATCTTAAGACCCTTGGGTACCTGAGATTTGACTTGCTTTCTGGCCTCGTCAAGGGAATTAGCTTCGACTTCAATCGTTTGTTTATCCATCACTCCACCTCCTATCTTTTGCTCGAATTCCTACCTGCCCCCAATGGCTCGGGTCAGGGTAGCTTTACCATTATCGGGTCGCACATCATTTGGTGAACCGTCCGTCGTCTTTTGATGTTGGCAGTTGGTGCACCTTTTGCTCCAGCCAGCCTATTTTGTCTACCTCTCGGATGTCAAATTCGGGGACATAGGGTTTGATGTCCAGCAGGGGAGTTCCATCTACAATGTCCACATCCTGGATATGGAGGATATTTTTTTCAATCCTAATCAGACGGACTACCGAGATGCCGATTGGGTTCGGTCGGTTGGGACCGCGCATGGCAAAGACGCCGTGGGCTTGGTTGTCCATATACGGCTTGGCTTCTAAGGACGAGCCCTGGGATAAATGAAAGTGGTAGAGCAAAATAAGGTGAGAAAAGCCGTCAACATCCTTTAAGCCGTTGGCATATTCGGGGAATACCTCAACCGTGCCACGGATTCCCTTAGCCCCTGCCGGCTGTATCGGTGTCCCCCTGGGTTCCTGGAATGGGGAATGAATAACTCCAATTGGCTTGTATTTTATCTCATCCATAGTTTTTGGCTTAGATTGAACCTCACCCCCTTTATGCACCCTAAAAAATCTTTGATTTTTCAGGGAACCCGCTTTATCCCCCTCTCCATAATAGGGAGATGTATTCTTAGCATGAGGGGGAAGAGATTTTAGAGAGGGGCTTCGCTCCTCTCTTACCTACACCCCCTTCCCTTTATTATTTTAAGGGAAGGGGGCAAGGGGGATAGGTTACCAAACAATCTATAATGCTGTTCCTCCACGGGTATAATCTAAAACCCCTGCCTGCCCCCTTATGGGGTGACAAGTTGACATCAGGACTACCCTGCCCAAGTCAGGCGCTATTACATTGCCGCATACAATTCGACTTGATGAGTGTCCAGGATTACATCCCACTGTAGCATCATCGCCTGCACCTCCGGGTCTGCCATTACCTTCTCAAAAAAGGCTGCTAGTGTGGTGAGGCTATCCCACTCAACCTCAAAAATGATGGTATGCATGGCGTCGCCTCCACCGGTGAAGGGACGGTACATCCTCATACCAGTAGTTGGCATCCCTAAGCGACTTATGATAGCCATGTACTTTTTATTAAGCTCCATCGCTTCCGCCATCTTGCCCGGGAGGATTTTCATAATTCCTCGCTGCATTACTTTCATTGTCGCCTCCTTTTTATTAAAATTCCTGTCTGCCCTCAATGGCTCGGGTTAGGGTAACATCGTCGGCGTATTCCAGCTCGGTGCCGAAGGGTAGTCCTCTAGCCAGGCGGGTAACCCTGATGCCCAGGGGTGAAATGAGTTGGCTTAGATACAAGGCAGTCTGTTCTCCCTCAAGATTGGGGTTAGTCGCCAGGATGACTTCATCTATTGAGCCACCCTGTAACCGGTTCATAAGCTCCTTGATTCTTATGTCGTCAGTCCCTACCCCTTCGGTGGGTGAGATGGCGCCGTGAAGCACATGATACAGCCCGTTATAAATCCGGGTGTGCTCCAGGGCTAGAATGTCCTGTGGCTGTTCCACAATGCAAATCTTAGTGCGGTCGCGTTGGTTATTGCGGCAGATGGAGCAGGGGTCGGTGTCGGTAACATTAAAACAAACCGAGCATAGCCTGGTCTTCTGTTTTATTGACAGAATAGCATCGGCTAAAAGCTTAGCTTGCTCTTCAGGGGCACGCAATAGGTAGTAGGCAAGTCGCTGGGCACTCTTGGGTCCAATACCAGGCAGTTTGTTAAACTCCTGGATGAGCTTATATACCGATTCAGTGGTCGGTATGAGATTCTGGTCCAACCTCACCCCCTTTAAGTTTTCATTTGGAGACCCTATCCCCTTTATCCCCTTCCCCTTATCAAGGGGAAGGGGAACTGGTTTATATAAGAGAGGCTTCGCCTCTCTTTGACACTCTTTTTATATTAGTTCCGTCAAACTTCTGCTAAATAGTCTCTATCTTAGGTCAGCCCTGGGAATTTAATGCCCCCCAGACACTTGGCGGCAACCTTTTGAGATTTGGCAATGGCGTCGCTTACCGCCTTTAGCACTAATTCTTCCAGGACTTCTGCCTTGTCGGGGTTTATCACCTGGGGTGAAATTTTTATTGACTGTAATTTTTGCTGACCAGTAATAGTAACCTTAACTGCGCCTTTACCTGAGCTGGCTTCTACGATAGTGTCGCTTAACTCTTTTTGGGCTTTGTCTAGCTTTGATTTAAGTTCCCGGGCCTGATTTAGGAAGGATGGATTCATTTCTCCTCCACGTCAATAATTTGGGCACCCATCTTTAGTGCTGCCTGCAGCAGGTGGTTAGCTTCCGGCTCATAAATACAACGCACATGGCAGGGATGCCCGAGGAAGTTACCGATGATTTTTTCGGCTATCTGTTGATTTTCAGGCTTCTCTATTTGCTCCTTATGATATGGATATCTAAAGGCTAAGACTATGGTATCGTCTTCAATTGCCACCGGCTTAACCCCGGCACTTCTCAGAATAGCAATAGCCGGGGTTCTTTTGGTATTTTCTGGAGCTTGCTCAATAACCTGCTTCCAATTTACTCTCATTTGTTCAATTTCACTACCCGGTTCCGGTGGGGGAATAGTAGCCTTTGGTGTTGGTGGTGTGGGGAGGTTAGCTGGCTCAGGTTTGGCTGTTGGCTGGGGTGGAGCCGCTGGCGGGGGAGCCGTTGTTACCGGCTGACGAAATTCAGGCTCAGCTTCTACAGCCGGGCTTCCCTTTTCCTCCTCCAGGGTTAGGGTACAGTCAACCAGGGCTAGCTCTAGGGGCAGGGTAGAGTAGTTATCAAGACCAAGCTCAAGCTGACCGAAGAGCTTGACTGCCTTCAATATTTGAGCTAGCGAGGCTTTAGCGGCTAGAGCCTTCAGTTCAGCTATATCCTCGGCAGTGAAGTCTATAGTTTGGTCGGAGCCGGTCTTTATTAGCAGTAAGCCCCTGAGGTATTCCACCAGTTCCCGATTGAATTGGCGTAAATCCAGGCCATCGTTATTAACACTATTTATCGTTGTTATCCCGGCCGAGATATCATTATTTATAATGTGCTTTATCACCTCTTTGACTCGCCAGTCTCCGGTGGCGCCCAGGATAGCCTGAACCTGCTGCAGTCCGACCTCTGAGCCATAATAGGTAGTTAGCTGTTCCAGCAGGTTTTCAGCGTCTCGCAGGCTACCGGTGGCACTCTTAGCGATAAGCCGTAATGCCTCTGGCTCCATATCAATGCCTTCCTGGCTACAAATACGGGTGAGTTTGGAAACTATGTCGGCCTGGGAGATGCGCCGGAAATCGAAACGCTGGCACCGTGACAGAACGGTGGGCAGGACTTTATGGGCTTCGGTAGTAGCCAAGATAAAAATAACGTGTGGTGGTGGTTCCTCAAGTGTCTTCAACAGGGCGTTGGAGGCTTCTTTGGTGAGCATATGGACTTCATCTATAATATAGACTTTATAACGGGCTTGGTTAGGCGCATAGTTGACCCGGTCACGAAGGTCTCGGATTTCGTCAATGCCACGGTTGCTGGCAGCATCAATTTCTATGACATCCAGAGCCCTGCCCTCGCTTATTGCCTGGCACATAGGGCAAGCATTACACGGTTCACCCTTGCCATTGGTCAGGCAATTTACTGCCTTAGCCAGGATGCGGCCAGTGGTGGTCTTGCCTGTTCCTCGTGGACCACAAAAAAGGTAGGCGTGAGATACACGATCACTATTGAGAGCATTACGTAGTGTCTGGGTTACCTGTTCCTGACCAACTACCTCGGCTAAGCTTTGAGGACGCCACTTACGATAAAAAACTTGAGAAGCCATCTTCAGTTGCTTCTATTATACTCTACATTATCTGGTTTCCCAAGGTTTTGGGACTAAATAAGTATTGAATTTTGGGATGACCCTCTTAAAATAAATACCCCTCTTCACCGGAAGAGGGGTATAGGAGACTCAGCCAGTAAGCGTGGTTTGAAATGGCTCGGACTGGCTAGTTATAATAACGAGGGTATATCTTGTGAGGCATCTTCTATTGCTTTAAGTTTGCCCTTTATTTCTTCCTGCCTCTGTTTAACCTCGGAGATAAAGCCAGCCGATTTATTATAGTAGTCCTTGACCTTGTCCACAGTGTTGAGTTCAGACAGGATTACAGCTACATCCAGCACCCCTCTTTCTCGGGGGTAATCGCCATTTCTTATTGTAGCCTCTGGGGCTATGTCTCTTAGATAGTCTCCCAGCTCCTTGATTAGGTCCATATTCATTTCTTTAGCTGGTGCCGATAGGAGATATAGGGCTCTGCCGGCATCCTTGGGGTTGCACCTGAGTGACAGCTCACTTATGGCTTCATCCATGGCTTGAATTCCCTTGTGGGTTTCGGTGCTTTTTTGCCTGAAGTTGCGCTTTCGCTCAAAGGGAAGGGTGATTAGTGGTAGCGGTGATTTACCATAACCTATTACTGTCCATCCTACCAAAGTCTGTATTATATCTCCGGCATCAAGCATCCTGGCCCCGATGTGTTTTGGCTTTTTCTCCTCACCGGCGCAGAGTAAGTTGTAGAATGGTTCCACCATTAGGGCATTAATTTTGGCCAGGTTGTTTCTAAGTGAGAAGTCCTTTCTAACATACCTTTGATTGTCAACCAGAATTATGGCATCAGCCACTGAGTTAACTGATTTAAGGCATACCGCTGAGTTATAGATAGTTCTTTCCTCGGTAGTCTCTTCGTGCTCAAAGGGAAGGACAATAAGATTGTATACCGGTTTATCCATGTAGCGTTCTTTTATGAGTTGCGTTATTATTGGTATTCCCCCCGAGCCGGTGCCACCGGCAGAAGAGGAGATTAGTAAGAAGGCATCTGACTCAAAGAAATGCCGGGCGCTTCTTATAGCATCGACGACCTTGTCGCCATCCTCGTTGGCTATCTCGGCCCCCAGTTCATTTATCTTGCCTACGCCGTGACCGCCAGTCTTTCGACCCCCAATAAGGATTCGGTGCTGGTAATCAGACCTTATTGTGGTTAGACCGCTTAAATCGGCAGCATCGGTGTTTACGGCGAAAGCGCCAGTAACTATCTCAATCCCACGATAACTACGCGCCCTTCTATTTAGTCGGGCAAACTCATCGGCAATTCTGCCACCACATTGTCCGAAACCTATGACTACTAATTTCATTTCTCCCCCCATTATTAAGAATTTCATTATTTTAGGCATATTTATAGAATAATGTCAATTACTATACAAATTTTTATCTTTAACCGGGTTGTATTGCAAAACTAAATAGCCTATCATAAAATAGAAGATACGGCCAGAATGTTAAACTTTTGGTTGGGGGGGCTAAATGAGATTTTTAAAGTATTGGAGGGTTATTAAGAGCTATGGAAAACGATACTGAGGCGGTTGAGGAAGCAGCAGCTAGGGCTGAGCTACTAAGTAAGTCAGCCAAGGGAGCAGCCGAGGCATCAAAAAGCGCAGCTCAAGAAGCAATAGCCAGGGCTGAGGGAATAGGTAAGTCAGCCAGGAAAGTGGCAGAGCAAGCCCGAAAAGCCTCTCAGAAGGCGGTGGGCAAGGCTGAGAAAGTAAGCAAGGAGGCTAAGGAGCTTGCTGAAGCATCATCTAGGGCATCTGGGGAGACGATAGCCAAGGCTGAAGAAGCAGTCAGGCGGGCTAAGGAAGCGATTGAGGTTTTAACCCGAACCTTTGAGGAATCGGCGACTAAAGCTGAGAAGACGGTCAAGGCGGTTAAGGAAGCGGCGGCGGCGTCGATAAAGGAGTCTGCGGCTGCGGTAAGACGGGCTGAGAAAACGGGCAAATTGGCTGAGGAGATGGCTGAGGAAGCCAGAGGGGTATCTCAGGAAGCGGCATCCAGGGTGCAAGAGATAAGCAAATCAGCTAAGAAAGCCGCCGAGGAGGCAACCAAAGCCTCTCGGAAAGCGGTGGAAAGGGCTAACAAGATAAGCAAGGTACTTGAGGAGTCCATTGCGGCATCAGCCAAGACCTTTGATAGGGCGATAACCCGGGCAGAAGAAACAGCTAAATGGTCTAGAGAGACCGTTGAGACGGCGGTTGGGACCTTTGAGGAGGCTATAGTCGGTGCTGAGGGAGTGCGTGAGGAGTCAAAGAAGGCTGTTGAGTCGGTGAGGCAGGCTTCACAGGCAGCGGTAGCCAGGGCTGAGGAAATAAGCCAGGAGATTCGAGAGGCGGTTAAGGCGGCGACTAAGATGTCTCAGGAAGCGGTAAGGACGGTGGAGGAGACAGGTAAGTCGACTAAGGAGGTTACTGAGGCGGCGATAAATGAATCTCAGAAGGTGGTTGAGGAAGCCACCAGAGTTTCTCAGGAAGCGATAGCCAAGGCTGAGGCAGTAGCTAAAGAGTCTAAGGAAGCGGCTGAAGCGGTTAAAAGGGAAGCCAGGGCGGCAGCTGAGGCGGCGATAGGAGCGTTTGAGTCGGCGATAAGCCAGGCTGGAGGAACACGTAAAGTGGTTGAGGAGGCGGTTGAGGAAGCCACCAGAGTTTCTCAGGAAGCGATGGCTAGGGCTGAGGCAGTAGCTAAAGAATCTAGGGAGATGGCTGAGGAAGCCAGAATAGTATCTCAGGAAGCGGCATCCAGGGTGCAAGAGATAAGCAAATCAGCTAAGAAAGCCGCCGAGGAGGCAGCTAAAGCCTCTCGGCAAGCGGTGGAGAGGGCTGAGAAGATAAGTGAGGCACTTGAAGAGTCCACGGCGGCATTAGCCAAGACCCTTGATAGGGCGATAATCCGGGCGGAAGAAACAACTAAATGGTCTCAAGAGACTGTTGAGACGGCAGCTGGGACCTTTGAGAAGGCGGTAGTCGGTGCTGAGGGAGTGCGCGAGGAGTCAAAGAGGGCTGCTGAGTCGATAAGGCAGGCTTCGCAGGCAGCGATAGCCAAGGCTGAGGAAATAAGCCAGGAGATTCGGGAGGCGGTTGAGGAAGCCAGCAGAGTATATCAGGAAGCGGTAAGCCGGGTGGAAGCAACAGGTAAATCAACTAAGGAGGTTACTGAGGCGGCGATAAAGGAATCTCAGAAAGCGGTTGAGGAAGCCACCAGAGTATCTCAGGAAGCGATAGCCAGGGCTGAGGCAGTGGGTAAAGAATCTAAGGAGGCGGCTGAAGCGGCGAAAAGGGAGGCCAAGGCGGCAGCTGAGGCGGCGAGGAAAGCAGCCAAGGCGGCAGCTGAGTCATCAATAAGAGCATTTGAGTTGGCGATAAGCCAGGCTGAAGGAACACGTAAAGTGGTTGAGGAGGCGGTTGAGGAAGTAATAAGCCACGCTGAGGAAACAGGTGAGTTGGCTGAGGAGGTTGCTGAGGAAGCGATAAGCCGGGCTAAGGAAACAGGTGGAGAGGTGGGGAGGGAAGTTAAGTCCCGTTTGGAGTTTCTAGCCAGAATGTATGCGGCTAATAAAGCCAAACAAGCCGAGGAGACCGGAGAAGAGACCCCCCAAAATAAACAAGCCAAGATAAAGGGAAAGACGGAAGACGGATAGGTAGCTGAGGAGACGGGATAAGACACCGAGTCTAAGAGACTGAAACGTTGTTTCTGACTAGCTTATTTGATTAGTTATAGTAACGAGGGTATATCTTTAAAGGCTTCCCCAAGGTCTCTATGTTCGACCTCTATTCCTTGCCTTTTCTTTTTAAGAGCGGTGACGAGTTCAATCGTTTGGGTGAAGTAGTTTACAATTTTATTCACACCGCTAAGCTCAGAGAGGATTACAGTAACATGGATTGCGCTATCCCCCCTGGGGTAATCGCCAGTCCTTATTACAGCCTCGGGAGCTATACGCTTCAGATGGGCTCCGAGGTCCCTAACCAGGTTCATATCCATTTCCTTAGGTGATGCCGACAGGAGATATAGTCCTCTGCCTGCATCCTTGGGGTTGCACTGGAGTGATAACTCGCTTAGGGCATTGTCCATTACTTGAGCTCCCCTTTGGCTTTCAGTCATCTTGTCCCTGAAATCAAAGGGGTTTTTGATTCGTGCTTTTTGTGATTTGCTATAGCCTATCACTGTCCATCCGGCTAGAGTCTGTATTATATCCCCACCATCAAGTATCCTTGACCCAATGTATTGGGGTTTTTTCTCTTCACCGGCACAGAGTAGATTATAAAATGGCTTAGCTATTAAGGCGTTAATTTTAGCCAGGTTACTCCTAATTGAGAAGTTCTTACTAATATACCTTTGATTATCAATAAGAATTACGGCATCGGCCACTAAGTAAGCAGATTTAAGGCAGGTAGCCGAATTATAGATAGTCCTTCCCTCTACTTCCTCCTCGTGCTGAAAGGGAAGGATAATAAGGTTATATATCGGTTTTTCTATATAGCGCTCTTTTAATTTTTGGGTTACGGCGGCTATTGCCCCCGAGCCAGTGCCACCAGCAGCCCCAGCGATCAATAAGAAAGCGTCTGTCTCAGCGAGTCGTTCTGTTGTCTTGATGGCATCTATAATCTTGTCACTATCTTCTCTGGCTATCTCGGCACCCAGCTCGTTAATTTTGCCGACACCACGACCACCAGTCTTTTGACCCCCGATGAGTATTCTATGCTGGTAATCAGGCCTTATGGTGAGTAGCCCGCTTAAATCGGCAACATCGGTGTTAACGGCGAAGACGCCGGTAATTATATTAATCCCACGTTCAACGCGTGCCCTTATACCTAGCCGGATGAACTCATCGGCAACCCTGCCGCCACATTGCCCAAAACCTATAACCAGTAATTTCATTTTACACTTCGGTATTAACTTAGCTTTGCTATTTTAATCAAATCCGTGTGAGGATGTCAATTCGATACTGGTGCTCGGGGTATGGTATTGGCTATAACCCTTTATCGGCAATATAGGTCGCCAGGTCGGCTAAGCGACAGCTATAGCCCCATTCATTATCATACCAGGCAAGCACCTTTACCATGTTACCACCAATGACCATAGTGCTCGGCGCATCAACAATAGCGCTAGCCGGATTACCCTTAAAATCCATGCTGACCAGAGCTTCCTGACAGTATTCTAGGATTCCAGTTAAAGGTCCCTCGGCTGCTGCCTGGAAAGCCTGATTCACCTGTTCAACATCAACCTCTCTGGCTAGGTCAGCGACAAAGTCAACAACCGAGACTATAGCTACTGGAATCCTGAAGGCTAGTCCGTGAAGTCTGCCTTCAAGTTCAGGAATAACCCGGGTTACTGCTTTAGCGGCCCCGGTGGTGGTGGGCACAATGTTTATCGCTGCCGCTCGAGCCCGACGCAGGTCGCGGTGGAACATATCCAGAAGCCTCTGGTCATTAGTATAGGCGTGAATAGTGGTCATTAACCCCTTATCCACGCCAAAGCTTTTATGCAATACCTTGACCACGGGGGCAATACAATTGGTAGTGCACGAGGCATTAGATATAATTTTATGCCTGGCTGGGTCATAGTCTCCTTCGTTGACGCCAAGGACAATGGTTACGTCTTCGTTGCGTGCCGGGGCGGAAATGATTACCTTCTTGGCGTTACCCTGTAGGTGAGCCGCCGCCTTGGTGCCATCGGTAAATAGCCCGGTTGATTCTATGACTATATCTACACCATAGTCTCGCCACGGGATTTTCCCCGGGTCACGTTCGGCTAACACCGCTATCTTGCTACCATCAACAGTAATTGAATCCTCAGTCGCCTCAACCTTGCCCGGGTACCGACCGTAGGTGCTGTCCCATTTTAATAGGTGGGCATTGGTCTTAGGGTCGGTGAGGTCATTAATCGCTGTTACCTCAAGTTTACCATTATGGTATTGTTTAATTGACCTGAAGGTTAATCTGCCTATCCGACCAAAACCGTTAATGCCAATTCTGGTTGTCATTTTTCTGCCTCCTTTTCAAGTTGTGGAATGCCCCCCTGCCGGCAAATTGAGCCTTTTCCCCTAGCTCGTCTTCTATTTTAAGCAGACGGTTATACTTGGCCACACGCTCGGAACGGCAGGGGGCACCAGCTTTAATCAGACCGGTATTTAACCCCACAGCTAGGTCAGCTATAGTGGTATCTTCGGTCTCACCTGAGCGGTGACTTACTATTGCCGTCCAGCCTACCTGTTGTGCCCGCTGAATAGCCGCTATGGTTTCCGTCAGGGTGCCAATTTGATTTGGTTTGATAAGAATGGAATTAGACGCCTTTAATTTGATGCCCTGATTGAGGCGGCTGACATTGGTAGCATAGAGGTCATCACCGACAACCTGGACTTTATTGCCCAATTTTTGAGTCAGGAGCTGCCAGCCATCCCAATCATCCTCAGCCATTCCGTCCTCAATGCTAATAAGGGGATAGCTTGATGCCCATTTGATGTAATAGTCAACCATTTCTTGGCTGCTGAATGAAGCACCTTCCTTGGTCAGGATATA
>Ga0307431_1000793_pt1 | contig 19862 bp, 15 predicted proteins | sample SalMarWE160170MG_FD_202155 | JGI IMG/M metagenome (GOLD analysis project Ga0307431, IMG submission 202155) | Salt marsh sediment microbial communities from the Plum Island Ecosystem LTER, Massachusetts, United States - WE1603-170 | ecosystem: Environmental > Aquatic > Marine > Intertidal zone >...
TCGAAGAGTTGACCTCAAGCAAAATAATTCGTGCATTAAGAATCCGAAACGTTGCAATAATCTTAGCTATACTCTTTATGCTGCCAGTACTTTTGCTAACGAATCTCTACTTGTTTCCCCTTTTAGGATATTAACGTCTCGCTTGGATGCCTTTTCATCAGTTAATCCTTATTTTCGCATGTGTGAACCCCTTTTATGCAAAACATATTAAGCATACGGCTTGCTGTATTTGTGAAAGTAATAACGCTCAGGGAAGAAATATGCCGCCACATGTAACCCTTGTGAACCCACCCTACCCGAAGGGCGCACACCAGCATCCCCCATTTACCCCTTTAGGTTTGGGGTATTTAGCTGCTGTTTTAGAGAAAAATCGTTATGAAGTTGATGTAATCGATTGCCAAGCCCTAAACATATCATTTGAAGAAGTAAAAAACGAACTTCACAAACGTCAACCCGACGTGGTTGGATTAACCTCTACCACCCTCACCTACAAGTCTGCGTTGCGTATAATAAAAATTGCTAAAGAAGTCTGTCCAAACTGTTTAACCCTTCTTGGTGGTGTTCACGTTACGTTCTGGGATGATAAAGCACTGCAGGAATGTCCACAACTAGACATTGTTGTGAGGAAGGAGGGCGAAATCACGCTTCTGGAGTTGGTGCAAAGGCTAGAAGCAGGTAAGAATTTCAGTGATGTGTTGGGTATAACCTACAGAAAAGACGGAAAGATCGTGAAGAATGCAGATCGACCCTACATAGAAGATCTTGACAGCTTGCCCTTTCCAGCTCATCATCTCTGGCCTCTTGACCGTCTTCGAAAATACGGAAATGTAATGTTCCCCTTAATGACGAGCCGAGGCTGCATATTTTGGTGCGAGTTCTGCTCGGCGGTCAGGATGTTCGGTCGAAGATTTCGGATGAGAAGCCCAAAAAACGTCGTGGACGAGCTTGAATATCTTCATAACACTTACGGCACTGACACTTTCACTTTTTATGACGACGCGTTCACTGTAGATCAATCTAGAGTTGAGGAGATATGCAGAGAAATTCATGATCGAAAACTTAGGATAACTTGGGATTGCGGGACCCGTGTGGACATGGTTACAAAGGATTTGCTTCAGAAAATGAAAGGAGCCGGATGCGTTGCCGTATGGTTAGGTGTCGAATCGGGTTCACAGCGGGTTATAGATGCCATGGGAAAGGGATTTACTGCAAATAAGACAAAGAAGGCGTTTAAACTGGCAAAAGAAGTTGGATTAATAACCATTGCAAGTGTAGTTTTTGGGTTTCCAGGTGAAACGCGAGAATCCGCGATGGAAACCATTAAACTTGTTGAAGAAATAGATCCCGATGACATAGGTTATTATATTGCAACGCCTTATCCTGGAACTCCGATGGCTGATAATGTGATAAAGATGGGTTGGCTAAGGGTAACTGACTTCGACAAGTATGATACAGCGACTCCCATCTTTGAGCTTCCAACATTGAGCATGCAAGAGTTGAGGGAAATCCGCGAGCAGGCTTTTCACCGGTTTTATCTTCGTCCCCGTTATGTTCTCCGCATGTTCGCTAAAGGTGGAACGTATGGTTTTTCGGCAACACGAACGGCTTTGGCGCATCTGCTTAGAGCCACCAAATCTAAACTTCATCGTCCATAATTTGCGAAGATAGGTTTCTTAATTCAGATGCGTGGGTTAACACGCAAAAGAAAACCGAACTTGTGACATATGGGTTCAGCCTCTCTACCAAAAAATTGGCATGGTTTCTGTTCACAAAAATAAACTTGATGATGGTTAGTTTGGGTAGTTGGATTCGAGGAAAATTATGGTGCAACTGGTAGCTTAAACGTAATTTTTCTGTCTACCTTGTCCTCTTGAGTTGTTTTCTGTATGATTCTTCTTTTGGCTCTTGTGTAGTTTACACATGCTTTTTAACCCTTACCCATAACAGGGAAATGCTTAATTACCCTAAACAACAAAGATGGAGGCTGTTTAAAAAAAATAGGAATGAAAAGAGATGAACATTGATAGAAGTAAATCTAAACTATCTACTATTGCTTTAATTCTATTGTTAACTATATCTGCTACGCTAGTTGCTTTGCCTTCTGCCGCAGCACTGGCTCAAAGCAAGGAGACTGTTATGTATCTTGGTGTCATGCCTAACCCCGTAGGTAAAGGCCAAATGGTGCTGCTCCATGTCGGAATTACAGACTATCTAACGAGTGCAGAAATGGGATTCGAAGATCTAATAATAACAGTCACAGATCCTGAAGGAGGCGTAAGCACATTAGGTCCGATTAGAACCGATTCGACAGGTGGAACGGGGGCGGTATTCACACCAGACAAGGTCGGCACATACAAACTGCAGGGTCACTTCCCAGAGCAAACGCTAGAAATCCAGCCCTTCATGTACCCCTTTGCTTCCAACCTGACATATTTAGCCAGCGACAGCGAAATAGTTGAACTTGTAGTACAGGAGGAAGCAATAGCCTATTATCCGGGTCATTCGCTTCCAGACGAATACTGGACTCGCCCAATAAATTCGCAGCTCCGAGAATGGAACAAAGTTTCATCAAACTGGCCCAGAGACCCAAATAACCTGTACGCTCCCTACAACGAATACGCACCAGAGACTGCTCACATACTGTGGACAACAGAGATGGATTATCTGGGAGGTCTAGCCGGAGGCGAATTAGAGGGATACAGCTATGGAATCGGAGATGCATACGAAGGCAAGTTCCCTAGCAGATTCATCCTCCACGGAAGACTTTACTACACAACAGGCGGCACAAGCGCTGATCTGCCAAAGCGGTATTACTGTATAGACTTACATACTGGTGAAGAACTATGGAGTAAGGTGTTTCTAAATAACGCCTCAATATCTTTTGGTCAAGTCTTATACTGGAATGGCATTAACTACCACGGCGCTTTCGCATACTTGTATGTAAGTGTCGGCGGCGGCGGCGGTTTTTGGGGACCCCCCATGCCCGCGACTTGGCATGCTTTTGACGCCGACACTGGAGACTGGCGCTTTACCATAGAGAATGTTCCTTCAGGCACCACAATAATCGATGAGAGCAACAATTGGATCTACATATTATCCGTAAACCAAGATAAGGGCTGGATGGCCCTGTGGAACGCGACCCGTTGTTGTCTCAGTAAGGCAAGCGGCTATACTGCTCTTGGTAGCTGGGGAAACTCAGTGCATGGACAAACACTTGATGCCGAAGCAAACACTACAGCTGCTCAGGCTGCATGGGAGTGGAACGTGACTATTCCAACCGGCTTACCCGGAAGCGTGATGGCGGCTGGGCTTAATGATCGAGTGGTAGGCGTAATATCATCCCAAGAGGAAGTTACGGTGTGGGGCTTAAGCTTGGAAGAGGACGACGAAGGAGACCTGCTGTTCAACGAAACATGGGAAGCACCCGATTACTGGGCTGAAACGAACCTAACCGTATCTGGCATGATGAGCGGCGGTTGGGTGGCTTGGAGTCTAAAAGAAGGAGAACAAGCTGTTGTTCTATGGGCAAAAGAGAGCAGAGAACATTTCGCCTGGAGCACCGAAACAGGAAAGTATCTATGGAAAACCGAAACTCAGAATTATATGGACAATTTTATGGACTTCATAACCAGAGACCATAACATCGCTTATGGCAGACTTTTCTCAGTAAGCGTAAGCGGAATAATTTACTGCTACAACATGACCAACGGCGAAGAACTGTGGAGATACTACGCAGATGACCCCTACCAGGAATTCTTATTCGGCAATAACTGGTGGCAGAAAATGCTGTTCGTCACTGACGGAAAACTCTACACGACCCATATTGAGCACTCCCCCATTGATCCTAGACCGCGTGGTGGACCAACCATCTGCCTAGACATAACAGACGGATCGGTGGTATGGCGAATGGATGGTGGCTTCCGTGGAACTCACTGGGGAGGAGTTGGAATTATCGGAGATAGCATAATAGCAACTTACAACACGTACGACCAGCGCGTATATGCTATAGGTAAAGGAGCAAGCACCACAACAGTAACAGCACCAGATATGGGTGTATCCCTCGGATCCAGCGTAGTGATTAGAGGCACGGTGATGGATGTGTCTCCGGGCACAGAAGACACCGCTCTGCAAATACGATTCCCGAATGGTGTTCCCGCAATATCTGATGAAAGCATGAGCGAGTGGATGAAATACGTGTACATGCAATTCGGAATCCCCGCAGACGCAACTGGCGTTGAAGTGAAGTTAGAGGCGATTGATCCTAACGGTGAATACGCCTATATCGGTACAGCTACAACCGACACATCCGGCAACTACGGCTTTACGTTTAAGCCTGACGTTGAAGGCAAATACCTGATTATGGCCACGTTTTACGGCTCTGGCGGTTACTATGCCTCGACAACAACAACTTACTTAGCAGTTGATCCGGCACCAGAAGAATTAGACATTCCAAGCGCCGAAGAGATTGCACAGGAGACTATAAGCCAACTTCCAGCATACCCAGACGTTCCAAGCGCCACAGAAGTCGCTCAGGAGACTATAAGTCAACTTCCAGCATACCCAGAAATACCAGCCTACCTCACAATAGACCTAGCCATCATAGCAGCAGTTGCCATAGCCATAATCATAGGATTATACAGCATCATCAAAAAACAAAAATAAACTCCATTTCCCCTTTTTCTTTTTTTTCTTTCAAATAGACTGGTAACGCTAGCGAAAGGTAGGAGAAGCGCTGAGAGAGCCTGCTGAATCTCCACAATGGCATATACGTGAGAGTTTTTCTCATTTCAGTCAATGCCAACAAAAATGCGTTAAGCCTATGCGACACATGTACACAAATAATACATCCAATCACTATGGTTTATTAATCGTCTAAAGTTTCAAAAGGCATACACCCTAACGTCTAATACACAGAAGCTAATGATGCAATCAATCTTCTTTTTACTTTAACCTCATTTACAAGCTCTTGAACTTTTGGAGAGTTATCCGCACTAACCTTATTAATAACCCTCTTTGTCTATTAATCGAAAATATTTGAGGGTGTAATCATGCAAGTTACTTTTGTGAATCCACCTTACCCAACAGGATCTCATCGACACCCACCGTTCATCCCTCTGGGCATCGGATACCTTGCAGCCGTCCTAGAGAAAAACGGATACGATGTCAACGTCATCGACTGTCAAGCTCTAAAACTCACATTAAAGGAGGTGGAAAACGAACTTCACAAACGTCAACCCGACGTGGTTGGATTAACCTCCACTACCCTTACATACAAATCCGCCCTCGAAATAATTAAAGTAGCTAAGAAAGCTTTACCCAACTGCTTAACCGTTATCGGAGGCTCTCACGTTACGTTTTGGGATGATAAGGCCTTGCAGGAGTGTCCGCAACTGGATATTGTTGTGAGGAAGGAGGGCGAAATTACGTTTCTGGAGTTGATGCAAAAGCTAGAAGCAGGCAAAAGTTTTGGTGACGTGTTGGGTATAACCTACAGGAAGGGTGAAGAAATTGTGCGGACCCCGGACAGGCCCTACATAGAAGACCTTGACAGCCTGCCCTTCCCAGCATTTCATCTCTTTCCTCTCAACCAATTCAATAAATACGGAAACATTATATTCCCAGTGATGACGAGCCGTGGCTGTACATTTTTTTGCGAGTTCTGCACAACCGTAAGAATGTTTGGGCGAAGATACCGAATGCGAAGCGCAAAAAAAGTCGTAGACGAAATCGAGTACCTCTACAAAAAATACGGTGAGAAACAATACACCTTCTATGACGACACATTCACTGTGGACCAAGCCAGAACCGAGGAAATATGTAACGAAATCCTGAGACGAGGCTTAAAGATAAAATGGGATTGTGAAACCCGTCTGGATATGGTTACAAAAGAATTGCTTCAGAAAATGAAAGAAGCCGGATGCATTGCCGTATGGTATGGCGTCGAATCGGGGTCACAGAAGGTTAGAGACGCTATGGGAAAAGGAATTTCAACCCAACAGACTCTTAACACCTTTAAGTGGACACAAGAAGCTGGACTGATAGCCGTTGCAAGCATTATTCTCGGCTTTCCAGGTGAAACCAAAGAAACCGCATGGGAAAGCGTAAAACTTTTGGAAAAAATAAACCCCGACGAAATCGGAATCTACATTGCCACACCCTATCCTGGGACTCCCATGTACGATCATGTAAAAAAGATGGGCTGGCTAAAAATCCATGACTTCAACAAGTACGACACAGCCACACCCACCTTCGAGTCTCCAACCATGAGCATGGAGGAATTGAGAGAAATCCATGATAAGGCGCATCAAAGTTTTTACCTCCGCCCAACTTATGTCATCCGCGCATTCAGCAAAGGAGGCGTGTATGGTTACTCGACGACCCGCACTGCCTTGGCGTGGCTTCGAAGGCTTATAGTATCCAAACTAGGCTTTGGATAATTTCGCACAATAACTACGCAAGTTCTCTAACTGGTTAATCCACAGAAATCTAATCCATGTTTGTCTTTCATCTCTTTCAGGCAATCCCTGTAAAGCTCTCGGCTTAACCATTCTTCATCAACAAAACGCCAAGTTACCAAACATAAACACGCTACAAAAATCTCAGACACAACTAAGCGCTAGTTTCATAAGTTTCGAAGGCATTGAATCTTGTGTGTCCCTCAAGTTCAGATGATGGTAGATGGAGAATCCCATGTTAAAGATGCTCAAAAGCCAAGCTCAAGGGTTTGCATATTTATTATTGAATCCTCCCCAGTTAAAGCATCTGATCATAAGAGAGACTCGATATAGGCAGAGGCATCAGAGTAAACGAAGATGGGTGGAGTGGCAGAAATATAACAGCGCACGCGCAGCAGCAGCACTTCAAGAGTGCTCAGCAGAGGCGCTCATGCGCCCATTTAATGTGGCAAGGAAAAAGACCATTTCTGATATGGTTACTCGTCTGGGAAATGGTTTGAATGTCTTGGATGTTGGGGGCGGAGATGGAGCCATTGGCGAGCACATATGGAAAATGGGGAATTACGTAACATCCATAGACTTGCCAACAGTTGCCACTCAAGCTCACGGATGTCAAGGTCTATTAGCTGTGGCTGGCGACGCAGAACAATTACCCTTTGCCTCGAATACTTTCGACTTAGTTTTAGCCTCTGAAATAGTAGAGCATTTATGGAATCCGCACAATTTCTTGGACGAAGCTTACAGAATTCTTAAAGCTGACGGTCATTTGATAATCTCCACACCTGAAGGCATAGAGGGCATGCGTTACGACTCCCACAAACACTACTTCACAGTAGAAAGCTTAAAACAAATGCTCGGCGCAAAATTCACTGTACGCGAAGTTAAACGCTTAAAGACTGCAGGCACTCCAACGCCTACAATTATCGTACTATTCCATAAAAATCAGTAATAGCACGCGCAATACAACCCAAGTTCAGTGAACAAACCACTTGTTTAATACCCAAAACTTATTCCTAACATAAAATAGTGCAAGCAACAAATTAATCTCTAAACAGCCTAGCGCACATTTTTAATGGTTCTTCTTGACTGGAAAAGTGAATATGAATACCTGCTATCGTTAGACTAAGTTGTCCACGGTGCTATCAAGTTTAATTTTGGGGGAGTTATGAACACGCAAAATGTCCATGTGAAATCACCAATTTTCTGACTCTATCTATCGGGAAAGACAAAAGCAATACTAAATACGCGGTCAACTTAATCGGTAAAGCTATACTTTGGAAAATTGACAACAAAAACGGAATAAATGTGCGGTCTTCGGCTATAAAATCATAGAAGTTTTTAGACACTCTTTTCGCCTCGTTGTAAGCTTCCTTTCGTTCAGTTGGGTTAATAATTATCGATGTATCCACCATGAATGCCATGTCAAAGCTTTTATCCTTAAACGGCAAGTGCAAAATCGATGCGAGAATAACCTCTTTCCCTGTTCTTTTTGCACGTTTAAGCATTTCTTTACTAAAATCAACACCAAAATCTGCATACGCCAAAAATCTGCCATTACCGCATCCTAAATCCACGGTTTTTCCATTTTGCTTCCTTAGAAATTTTCGAAGTTTATTGTCATTCAAATTGAAATAAACTCCAAAAAGGAACGGTAAAGACTGGAAATAGATTGGGGAAAAATTGCTCCAATAGTCCGGTTTGTCATATTCGCCAAGCCATCTGTATTCCGGTTTCATAATGGAACTATCTTCCTAAGCGTTGACTTGTAAAATCGGTAATTATTAAGTAACTCGTTGTAATAAACCATATTCATTAAAATCGTTCGCGTTTAAGAAAAAAAGAATTTGACTTTATATAGATTCTAAAGAGGCTTTTTCAAGGTTTCAAAAATAAAGGTTTCTGACGGATTTTCCTTCATTTTATCTGTGACGATACTCTTCAGAATGTTTAACGAAATTTTCGGCAAGTTTTGTGTCAAAAGCAAAGTAAATGAGCCCAACTACGGCTAGTATGTTATGTTCCATTAATCCTTCATGCTCCCCGTCGATTCCCTTTCCGATTCGCATCTTATAGGCAAATCTCGCGTCTCTAGGAATGTCTATAATCCTTGAAAAGCGGAAATCGTTACCGTGAATAACAGTTCCCTTTTGAGTTAGCAAGTTGTCATTTATTGTTTCCATTCGTGTGGAATCCAGTGCCTGAAGCTTCCAGTCCATTTCGGCTTTTCCTGAAAGAACGCCGACCATGGAGAATGTAGAACCATTAAAATTTGTTATGGATTTGGTCAGGTACATTGAGCCTCCATGTTCACTGTATATGGGCATTCCGTCGTAAGCTGAATCCCTAACCTTCTTCATCATTGTTTGATTTGCTGTCAATTGTTCCGCAAGCATGTCAGGGAAGCCGCCTGTAAAATATAATCCGTCAAGGTCTGGTGGAAGCTCTTTGTCGTGAATTGGACTAAAGAAAATGGTTTCTGCTCCATATGCTTCCAAAAGTTCGATGTTGTCTTGGTTGTAACAGCTGAAAGCTCCATCGAATGCTATGCCAATTCTAACTTTTTTCTGCCTTTGTTGGGGTGGATAAACTTGGCTTTCTATGTCAGGCAATTCCTCTGCTTTTTCAGCTATATCAAATACTTTGTCAATGTCAACATGTTCTCCAACGTATTCGACAAGTTCGGAGAGAGTTGCCTTTAACGTTTCTCTTTCAGGTATCGGGACGAGACCTCCACGTCTGGCAGGCAATATGATCTCTGCATTATAGGGAATCACACCAATCACTGGCACTTTTGCAGCTGATTCAACAGCTTTTTTCACCCATTCCGCCTTTTGCCAACCTTTAACATTGTTTAGAATCACGCCTTTGACATTTACTTGTTTGTCTAACAATTTGAAAACGTGTAAAATGGCGTGGGCAACCTCGGCTCTGTGCATCCACATGCTGCCTACATCAAAAACTAGAATGATCGGCGCCCTTAGGATTCTGGCTATCTGGGCGGTGCCTTCGTAATCGTTGATGTCGTCTATTAGTCGCGGAATTCCTTGGAAGATGCCGCCTGCCCCCTCGATGACTGCCAGATCAGCGTTTTTAGCTGATCTTTCGAAGCTCTCTAGCACTGTTCTTGGCGACGTGAGCCACGCGTCTAGGTGTCTTGACGGTTTTTTAGTTGCTTCGGTGTGGTATGTGGCGTCTATGTGGTCTGGACCTGATTTGAAGGCTTGAACTTGTAGCCCTTTTTTTGTAAAGGCTCCCATTATTCCTGTGGCAACCGTTGTTTTGCCTCCTTCGCCGTAGAGACCTGCAATAACGACTCTGGGTACGTTCATCGCCTTTTCCTACGTCAATTGTTTCAGGATGTTCGCAATTAGAACTAACTAAACAATCAGCAAAGAACATATAAAATTTGGCGTCAACTGTCTGAAAGCGTAACTGGAACGGTTTGTTGGCATCGTTTGTGTTTTGAAATTTACCTAAATTAGATACCTAAAACTACTTTGATTTAATAATTTGTTTTTGATGCCAAAAATCTAAGATCGGGGAAAGCTTCAGTTTCTCATCAGTCTTTTTCTGGCTAAAGTCACAATTAATGTTGCTGTCAAGAATAACGGCAGAATAATCCATGATGGAAACTCTGGAATAATGCCGTTTTCGTTTGTTTTCACTACCCACACATATGTGCTTGCAAGATTAATTGTCTCGCCAGCTAAGGCGTATCCTCCATCAGAGGTCTGAATTAATGAGTAGGGGCGGTCATATTCTGTTCTTCGGTAAGTTTGGTTCCACTCCATGTTTCCAGATGCATCGGTCTTAACCAACCAGAAACCGTTTCCATCATCAAAAGAGCATGTTTCTCCAGCTAAGGCGAATCCCCCATCAGACGTTTCAACTAACGAATAAACTGTGTCATAATCTTCTCTTCCGTATGTCCAGTTCCATTCCACGGTTCCATGGGTATCTGTTTTAATCAACTGAAAATTAGTGGAAGCTAAAACGAAACCACCATCCGCTGGCTCAACTACTGAGTAAGCATGATTGTATTTTGCTTCCCCATAAGTTTGGTTCCACTCCGTGTTCCCATAGGCATCAGTTTTAACCAACCAAAAATTATGGGATTGTTCACCAGCTAAGGCGTATCCTCCATCAGACGCCTCAACAAGTGAGTAAGCAACTTCATCGCCTGTTCCTCCGTATGTTTGGTTCCACTCCATATTTCCATAAGCGTCAGTTTTTACTAACCAAAAATCGGTGGTTCCAGAACCAATAGGGAAATATAATGGAGAACCCGAAGAACCAGCGAGGGCGTATCCTCCATCAGATGTTTCAACCAACGAGTAAGCAATGCTTGAATTTGCTCCTCCGTATGTCTGGTTCCACTCCATGTTCCCAAAAGAGTCTGTTTTGATTAACCAAAAATCATTGCCTCCAGCACCAAAAGAATCAGTAACGCCTGCTAATGCAAATCCTCCGTCAGACGTTTCAACCAAGGAGTAAGCAAGGTCACCGCCTATTCCGCCGTATGTCCTGTTCCATTCCATGGTGCCATATTCGTCAGTTTTAATTAACAAAAAGTCGGCTCCTCCAGCACCAAAAGAGCTTGTACAACCTGCTACTGCGTATCCTCCATCAGATGTCTCAACCAACGAGTAGGCAAAGTCAGCGCCTTCCCCTCCATAAACTTGATTCCACATCTCCGAAGAGGCTCCAACCGAACTAATTAAAGGAAAACTAAACAAAACAAGAATAACTATGCTTGAAAGCAGCAGCCTTTTATGTGACATCATTTTTCCCAAATATGTTCTATATGTTTCAGTTAAGAGGTTTTTTGTAAAGGTTTCTTGCCCAACAAACGATACGCCTAGTCAATGTTTCTTGACAAAAAGTTGAACAACAATTTTGTTGACAATTTAGGGCACCACAAAAAGATTTGAACCCTGACAAGAGCACCATTTTTTTATTTCTCTTGGTTTTTCTGAAAAAAGGCTGATAACCACAATTAAAGTTTACAATTTACTTGTTGATGTACCTAGGATTTATACGCGCTTATCTGAAGATAACTGTTTTCGTGAAAATGAAAATCGAGGTTGACAACTCAGTAGAAGTTAAAATACAGTCGTTAAAGAGATTCACGAAATTCTGTGAGTGCTTTTTGAAGTCGCATTCCAGCGCTCCATGACAATTCATTTCCCTCGTAGAAAATAGCTGTCAGCCCTTTGAGAATGCTGGGCAAAATATCTTTCAACCTCTTGTCGATAACTAGAATCACTCTTTTCTTGTAATGCAGAAAAGACCCACCTATTTCAATGAGAACGTTTTCATTTATTCCATACGTTTCGTCTTTTCTCTTTTCCTCATCAGCGCTGATGTTAATTATTGCACAATTGCATTTGCGCATCAGTTGGAAAATTTTATCGGATAAGGGTATAGCAGTCGTCTCTCGCTCTTCCGCTATTTCAAAATTGAAATTGCCAAATGAGAGCATTTGTTTTATTTGATTTACGATCGTCTTGTTCTTACTATGTGAGATGAATACTATTGGAACCTTTTTCTGGACATCAAGTGGAGTTGGCTTTTCTTTTAATACTTCTTCTGGCGGTACTAGAATACTACTTTCTTCCTCACTTATTGGTACTGTTGGAGCTTTTGCGGGCGTACCTAGTTTATCAATTCTAAGATAGACTTTACCTTGAAAATCGTCAGAAAGACCGAGTTCTTCTATGTTCTTCATCAGAGTTACATAACAAGCCGTAGCGTCGCTTTTCACCAAATTATACGTTCTAATAAGCATGTTCATAAACACATCAGCTGGAGGAATAATTTTACCATTTAGTTGGGTAAGCACATCACTAAATGTATTCGGAGTCATCAAGGCATTGCGTTTAAGGACATTAATATTTTCTTCAGGTGTAGGTGCTACTATCGATTTCCCTAGAGCTGTTAGTGAAATGGTTTTTGTAAGTTCTTGGGAAAATGATTCATTGGTTAGCCCGTACCTTTGAGATGACCTGATTATTTTCCTAAATGAACTACTGGTAGGTGAGTGCCCTATTTTTTTGGCAATATCAAATAAAGGGAAAGGATTTCCTGCATTTATGTTCCAGATTACTTCTGATACTTTCAAAGATTCGTTTAAGGAATTTCTTGGAAAAAGAGGAGCCCCCGGCTTACGTCCCCGTTTTGTCTTTTCCATACTTTTTCCAGTTTTAGTTACTTGTTTGCTATCCGAAACCAATAGTCCAGCCCCCAAAAGAAATTGTATTAGTGATAAATAATTCCAATTTTCTTATTAGCTTTTGGGTTTTGGCGTAAAATTTAGATCTTAATTTTTCATTCTCAATTAATACATTCACTCTGTATTTTTTTGAGGTCATTGTAGGTTTAAGTTATGCTGTCTTTATCACGTCAGTTAGTATAATTCTTCGATTCTTTTATTCAATTTACGAGAGTCCATAAAGTATCAACCACCCATCATTCAACGCCCAATGTAGCCTTGTTTTACTCGCTAATTTCTCTAATTTCTTCAGAGGTACACTCTCAATGCGAGCGCCTTTACGAACCGTAACCTTCAATCTTATTATATTCTCAGAGTCAATCTTAGCGTTAGATAATACTTCTTCTGTAGAAATCGGCTTTATCTTAGACTTTTGTTTCTTTTTTGACCTTCGTGTCATCTGAATCACCCCGTGTATAAGGTATATTTGGGCTTATTTTTAAGTCTTAAAATAAGCAGTCAAAATAATACTTTGGCTATTAGGCAGGATACCACAGTAAACTCAGATGTGGAGTATGGACTATATAGACAGGATACCATATCAGCGGATAAACTAATTGAACTTGTTTTTGCTTTTTGATATTAAAGAAATTTTAACCCCGTGTATAATGTAGATTTAGAGATATTAAAATTAGTAAAATGTGTTTTTTGTTTGAGTTATGCAAAGCATTAGTCAAGTCAATGAGTAGCGCACGCTCTTGTTCTCGTTTGCTGGATACTGGTATTTTAATAATAATTAGCTTTAGTTAACTTCTTTGTCAGTTTATGCACCTTTTTCAAGGTGATCATGGTACTTGGGTTTCGAGTCCTTGTGGAAGTGTTCTCTGGTTTTAGTTTCTTTTTTCTTTATTGTTTTATTACACCAAGGGCAGTCCCTCGGCAGTTCTGCGCCCATGTCCCACTGAAACTGGGTGAGGCTGACGTTCCGCTTACAGGTTGGACATTGTTTAATTCCCAAAATTCTATTGCCCCTTTAAGTTTTGAATTATGAGCATAGCTAAGCTAGCTTGTTAAACATATTATGGGTTATTAGGTATTTATTCAAGTCGTATCTAAAACCCCGTGTATAACTAATATTTAGGATTTGATTTAATCCTTTTTCTGTTGACCTGCAAATAATTACTTGACCCCGAGTCAGGATACGTAGGGTCTAGGGGTTAAAATTTAACCCTAAATGTGCACATTGGCTGGTTGGTTTTATGCTTTTTTCGGGGACAACGCGGATACCGTTGATTCAGCAGAAGAAGATTTGGGGTTTAGCTTTAGTCCCTGATCTCAAATTAAATAAAATTCCAATATTCAAATCAGGAAAGATAACTTTCATAACTGCACTTTAAGAAAATATTTTATGTTTAAAATGCCATAGCCAATTCTGTTGCGATTTCATGAAGTTAATTTCGTTGTTTTTGCTCATCACGTTGGCGATCTCTTTTGTTTATTTACCCACAATATTGTTTTATTACCAGCTTGAAAATGAAGCTTCGAACGAAAAATTCTTTTTCGGCGTCTCCTTTGGCGGAAATGCAACCAGCCAAGCTAAGCTTCTTATCGACAAAGTTAAGGGGTACACAAATTTTTTTCTCATAAACAATTGGGACGTATCCACCAACGAGACGGCACTTAACGAAATCAGCCAATACGCCGTAGACGCTAACCTGCACATAATGGTGTACTATGACTTTATTCCTCACCAGAGTTATCTGTGGCTTCAGCCATGGCTGGACACCGCGAAGGAACGGTGGGGAAACAAATTCTTGGGGGTTTACCTTTATGACGAACCCGGTGGAAAACAGATAGACTCAGGACAGTGGCGTTCTGGACCTACGGCAGAGAAGCTTTTTGTGAATGTTTCAGACTACAGCGATGCAGCAAATCGATTTACAACAGCCATCCCATCTACAGACATGCAGGTTGTAAAGAACAGCAGCCTCTCCGTTTTTACCTCCGATTTTGCATTGTACTGGTTTGACTATCTAGCAGGGTATGACACCGTATTTGTCGAATTGGGATGGGACCACAACCGAACCCAACATATAGCCCTTGGCAGGGGAGCCGCAAACGTACAAGAAAAAGATTGGGGAGCAATCATTGTATGGAAAAGTCAAGACCCGGAAGACGAAGATAAAGGAGTCTACAAGACTGGACCCGAAATGCTTCAGGACATGCTAGTAGCCTACCAAGCAGGAGCCAAATACGTGATTGTTTTCAACTATCCCTATGATCAACCTTTCGGCATCCTAGAGGAAGAACACTTCGCCGCCATGGAGACATTCTGGAATAAGATTCGCTCGCCCAAACAAAATCTTCTTGAAAGAATCGATGGAGAAGTGGCTTTTGTTCTCCCAAAAGATTACGGTTGGGGCATGAGGCACCTAAATGACCGGATGTGGGGCGTCTGGCCTCCAGATGATCTATCTCCTTTGATCTGGAACAACATGAATAAACTGATAGACAGATACGGTTTAAAATTGGACATAATTTATGACGATGCCCGATTTAGTTTTGAGCAAAAATACTCCAAAATTTATCTTTGGAATGCCACTGACTATTGAACTCGTTAGGTGTTGCAAATCAAGTTAAATGCTTAAAGACTGCAGGCACTCCAACGCCTACAATTATCATACTATTCCATGATGCGAATAAATTTTTCCGAGTTTAGAAAAGATGCCTGATTCGCCATAAGATATGATTCACAGCGGTTCGAGCCATCACTCGACTATAGAAATTCACTTTAAACAAGTGACGTAGCACATATTTTGGAGAATAAAACTGGTCATAGAAAGAACTTCTTAATTTTCTGATCTCCTCAGCCGACAAATTAGGATTCGCAAAAACAGGCGTTATTGTGTCATAGAGTCCCCAATCATTGGACATCTCCCACCCCATCTCCTCCACGACTCTGCGAAGCTCAGTGCCAGGATACGGCGTTGCCACACATATATACACGTCATCGGGCTCCGCTTTTCTGATGAGATCAATGGTCTGTTTCAACATATCCTTTGTCTCTCCAGGATATCCAATGATCACTGAAACGGCGACGAACAAACCAGCATCTTTCGCTAATCTAATCGCTTTCTCGTTTTGTTCAACCGTTGTTCCCTTTTTCACAGCATCCAATATCTTTTGGCATCCAGACTCAACCCCGAAAAAAACTTGTTGACAGTTTGCCTCCCGCATTTTGAGCAAAATCTCTTCTGAAACCACGCTAACTCGGGTTTGACAATCCCATGGAAGACCAATCTCTCTATTCCTGATCTCTTCACAAATTTTAACTGCCCTTTTTTTGTCAAGCGTAAAAGTGTCGTCGTAAAATGAAAAGGCATCAGCTCTATGCACATCTCTTAACCACTCAAGCTCATCCACGATGCTTTTGGGGCTCCGCGCCCTGAAAGCTTTCCCAAACATTCGAGCTGTCGTACAAAAGGAACATTGGGAAGGGCACCCTCTGCTTGTCATTATTGGGAGCATTCTTCTCCCAAAAAGCCGGTATTTTTCCAATGGGAAGTATTTATACGCAGGACGTGGCAGTTCGTCAAGGTTTTGAATGAAGGGTCTGTTGGGCGTACGAACGGTCTGTCCATTATTCCTGAAAGTTATGCCTTTAATTCTGTTGAGACCCTTTGGGTTGGACACGTTTTGTGCTAGCTCTAGCAAGGTTTCCTCACCCTCGCCCCTAGCCACTATGTCCACTGCTTCCTCTTCGGCGAGAACTTGTTCGTCCATAAACGTGGCATGCGGACCTCCAAGAACAACCATTGCGTCAGGGCACGCTTCTTTTGCAGCACGTGCGGATAGAAGAGCCGACTGTATCGTTGGTGTCATAGCGGTGATGCCAATTACATTAGGCTCAATAGAAGCTAACTTTGTTTTTAATTGCTCAAGATTCATCTCTAGCGCCGGACAGTCTATCACAGTTACTTCATGACCGTCTTCTTCCAGAACAGCCGCTAGGTAGGCTAAGCCCATGGGTAGGTAAAGCTGATGCCGATAGACGCCTTTTAGGGGCGGCGGATTAACCAGCGATGTCTTAACTCTTCTATGCATCTGCTTTAGCCTCTAACTCATTTTTCCCAATAAGACTCTTATTGCTTTTTTGGGGTTTCGAATGGCTTTTAATAGTTTGTCGCGAGTAAGACTTTGATTTACCAAATTTGCTTGTAAGCATAATTCACGCAAATCATCTGCCGTGAACTCTTCAGTTTCAATGAGAGGTTCAGCCGTAGCTAAGGCTTCATCACTGAAACCTTCCCTTAAGAAACCGCCGCGCTTAGCCTGTTCATAGAGTTCTGTTCCATATAGAGGGGTAGCTATGCTGAATTGGAAACTATTGGCTCCCAGTTTTTTCAGTTTATAGGCATATTTTATAGTTTCTTTCATATCCTCTTTTGTTTCACCTATAAGCCCAAGTATAAAGAAAACTCCTACCTTAATTCCCACTTTTTTGGCTAAAACAACAGCTTTTTCAACATCCTCTAAGGCAAGGTTCTTTTTGATGATTTGATTCACAACACGTTGGACGCCAGACTCGGGAGCAACCCGTATTCCCTTGCAGCCGGACACCTTCATCTTTCTCAAGAGCTCTTCGTCAAGAGTATCCGCTCTAACGCCGGTTGGAACATACCAGTCAATGTCTAACCCCCTTTCCACGATCAAATCACAAATATTTTCTACCCTTTTCTTGATTAGCGTCATGTTGTCATCAAAAAAGTCAATCTGCTTAATGGAATAAGTGTTAACTACCTGTTCTATCTCATCAACCACATTCTCAGGGCTTCTACCCCGCCAAGTTTTTCCCATAACAATATGATTAGAACAAAAAATACACTCGTGCGGACAGCCTCTGCTGGTCATCATTATTGTGTAACGTTTGCTTATTTTCCCTCTTATTGGGTTCTCCTTGACAGCGTCAAAGTATATGTTCATTGGAAGCAGGTGTCTTGCCGGAAAGGGTAGAGCATCTAAATCTTGAATCTCCGGTCTTGGAGGAGTAATAACTGTCTTCCCATTTTTGGTAAAGCCAATTCCCTCTATTTTCTTCAGGTCCTCAGTTATGCCTTGCTCCAGTGCGCCAACTAACTCAAGCATAGTATATTCTGCCTCTCCTCTCACAACAAAATCAATGTTCGGATTTGAAAGACACTCCACAGGTCTTGCAGAGGGATGCAGCCCATCCAACACGGTGATAATGTCTTTGTCAACGCTTTTTGCTACAGATGCCACTTCAAATGCGGCTTTGGACCAGCCGGAAAATGGAATGTTAATTTCAACGATGTCTGGTGACAACCGTTCTATCCTATCGGCTATCTCTTTGTTTGCTAACCCTATCCGATAATTAGTTTCATCTATTTGCTCAAGATTCCTCCAACCCTCTGTAGGAGAGTCTATAATGCTTACCTTATGCTGCCTTTCCAACACTGCTGCGACATACGCTATTCCTATCGGTGGATATACCATCGGTCCTCCCCATGATTTTGGGTGGAGACGTGGTGGATTAATCAAACAAACACGCATACTTGTTGCCCACTACCTTACACGCGAGTTTATATCTATTCTCCCATTTCTGGATTTAACTAAATCTCAACAAGATTAGTTACACAGATGGGAACCTAAAAAACGTTTAGAGAAACCGAAGTCAGAGAACCAATGTGATTGGTAATGAAACAGCACATAGTTTGCTGCTTTTTATGCCTTGGTAAGCCACTTCACTGTTTATTGTCATTTGTGAGCGCCGTTCCATTCCAAAAAAAGAAGGACAAGTAACCTGGAAATGAGAAAGGGCAACCGAAACTACTGTAACTTCATTTATGTTAAACTTATGCTCGGTTTGAGCATACTTAAAGATTAATGTCCAAAAGCTTAAATATTTAGGCTCTAAGAGAGCTACCAAACATAAAAGAGGTTACGGAAAATGGTAAAAAAACCTTCTGTTAAAGCTCCAATGACAAAAGATTTGCTGATGAAATACACGTTTATTGCTCTCTGCATTCTCGTAGCTATATCTTTCATTTCGTTTGGTTTCGATTCGATCATAATATCTATAATTTCGGTTTTAGTTGCTGTAGCTTGTGATTATCTGCTTTCAATGATAATGGGAAAAAAGGGACCCTTGGACACATGGTCTGCGGCTGTCTTCGGCTTAATCGTTGCTATGTCATATACTTTGGGTATGGCCCCAGCGATGGCCACTGAAGAATTCTCAATACTGGGTGGTCCTGGTATAGATAAATTCCTGTATCCTGCTGCGATTTCGGCTGTCGGCTTGATTGTTTTCAAGAAAATACAAGGATTGGCTGGACGAAAATATGTGAATCCCGCTGCAATCGCGAAACTTCTGATTATTGGCATAGTTTTGGTGCCTAGTTTCGCCCTAATACCTGCAGATCATATGGCTGTAGACTTGCTAAACAATCCCACTCCAAATCCGTGGGGTGAAGGAACACTCGAACCAATGAGCACCGAAATTTTTGGGTCAACTATGATCGCATGCTATGGAGATCCCACCTTGGATCCTATGAATCCCTATATCTATGGCTCATATGATAATCCTATCCCCGATGTTCTTTACACCATGCTAGTGCAGAAATATCACACTTGGATAGGCGGCGTTTCAAGCATTGCTGTGATCGCAGTAGGAATAGCACTGTTTGCACTTCTCCGCGGATATATCAAATGGAGAATAACTGTGGCTTACTTTGTAACCACCATATTGTTTTCTATCGTTGCAGGCTACATTTACGGTGGAGACATCATAATTAGACTAATGTTCCATGTATTCACGGGCAGTTCGATTTTCTTGGCATTCTTCATGGCAACGGACCCTGCAACTACCCCGCTGACCCGTTTAGGGCAACTCATATTCGGTGTAGGCTTAGCCATGTTGACAATGATTATTCAGATGTACACGGGATTCTTAGGAGGATCTGTTCTTGCGTTGGTGATCATGAATCTAACGACTCCTATGCTGGATAAAGTCGGAGTTCCGAAACCCAGCGAAACTAGGATCAAAGTAAAGCTTCCGAAGGCCAAAAAGTTTGCCAGTGTCAGGTCTACTGCCTGTGTTCGATGTGGAGAATGTCTCGTGGCATGCTGCATGAATCTCTCACCCATATTAATCAAGGAAGCCGTCGACAAGGGAG
>Ga0307431_1000798_pt1 | contig 19678 bp, 25 predicted proteins | sample SalMarWE160170MG_FD_202155 | JGI IMG/M metagenome (GOLD analysis project Ga0307431, IMG submission 202155) | Salt marsh sediment microbial communities from the Plum Island Ecosystem LTER, Massachusetts, United States - WE1603-170 | ecosystem: Environmental > Aquatic > Marine > Intertidal zone >...
ACGAAAAGACCATGGTTGTCGGTGCCGGTGGGTTCTGCGATGGCAAGACACTGGCGGCCGCGCTGCTAATGGGTGCGGACGGTGTGCTCATGGGGACCCGCTTTCTGGCAACACAGGAAAGTGATTTTCATCAGATGTGGAAACAGGAAGTTGTGGACGCAGGCGATAGAGCAACCCTTGTAGCGCGCGGCTTTGTCGGGCCTGCCCGGTGGCTGAAAACACCTCGCAGCCAGGAACACGCTAGAAATACCCTCCAGAAATCGCCTGGCGTTTTCCTGGGTACTCCCGATGATTACACAACGCTCGACATGTCTTTGATTGATTATGAGATCGAATCAATGAAAGCCACCTTCGAAGGAAATAAGGAAAAAGCGATGATGGCTGCCGGCGAGGCGGCTCAGCGAATTAAAGATATGCCCGGAGTTAACGATTTAGTGCAGGAGATCATCAGGGAAGCAGAAACTGTCCTCAGGGAAGTCCCGAAAAGGATTCTGGTGTAAAGTTTAAATCAGAATTTAATAAAAGCCAGCAGTTTTCTCACTTAGCTCATGGGTTCTTGCCACCGTAAGTTTTTCCCAAAATTTTCTGCGTAAGTCTAGATATGAAACTCGACTATATCGCCGTCTTGAAGTACATGCTCCTTGCTAACCCTCTGCCCATCGTACTTTCCTGAGCCCCAGACGACAGCATACTTCAAATTTTGATAGAAGTCTTTGTGGAGGCTCTCGGCAGCTTCTTCCAGTGTGCTGCCCTTCTCCACTATCATAGGGTCGGTCAGGTCGGCCTTGCTGCCGGGGGTCTTGGTATAAACCCGGATGATATTCAAGGCTTGATAGACTGCTCTTTTGAACTCCTCCAGGCCGCCACCTTCCCTGGCTGAAATGGGAACCAGGGGAAACAGCCTGGCGTATTGTGAACTCAAGCGCTCCCAGTTCTCGTTGGAACCTGCCAGCTCATTCTTGTTCCCCACGATCAACATCTTCTTGGGATAACTTCCCGGAGTCGCTTGTGTACCACCATCCGTTAAGGGCTCTATTCTTGCGTCTCTTAGCCCTTGAAGAGCTGCCTCTACTTGACTTGTTGGCTCCCGGGATAAATCTATTACAATAGCAATCAGATCGGCGTTTCTGAGGCTGTTTGCCAGTAGTACTCTCACTTCTTTGTGCCCGATGGGCGGTGTATCCACCAGTTGTATCTGGATATCTTCAAACTTCATCATACCCGGAATAGGAGTTTTGGTAGTGAAGGGATATTCGGCTATTTCCGGAATAGCCTCGGTTAGCGTCGCTAATAGCTGTGATTTCCCGGCATTGGCTGGCCCTACCAACATTACCTGTCCGGCACCCTCCCTGCTAATATAGAAGCCTGTTCTCCTGGCTGTGGCGTACTTTCTTTCTGCCTCCTGGGAAAACCTGGCAATCTTCCGCCTTAGCCCGGCATGAAGCTTATCGGTGCCTTTATGCCTGGGCATAATGGCAAGCATTGCCTGCAGGGCGGCAATTTTTCCCTCTGGCTCCCTGGCTGACCTGTATCTCTTCTCAGCCTCAAAATACTGTGGCGGTAAATTCGCTGGCATATAACTAATTCTAACATTATGCCCTTTCTACCAAAACATCTACTGCTCTTTCCCTTCCTTCACAAAAAGAGGCTGGTTAATTTTAATTTAATGTTCGCAGAAAAAAGAGGAAACAGAGAGTAGGCCGTACAGGATTCGAACCTGTGACACCCTGATTAAAAGTCAGGTGCTCTACCAACTGAGCTAACGGCCCATAACTTTGTGAAACTATACGCAGCCTATTTTTCTTCTTACTTGAGGCGCAAGGTCTCTCGGGTATAAGAGGTTTTTAGTGCTGTGTCGAAAGATAAAAGTGATGTTGATTTCTGAGCTGTTAAAAGTTACCATAAAATGAGGAGCAAAGAAAATGGAATCTAGTGGTAGTCATAGGAGTGGGTTACTTACCGCCGGCGGAATATTAAGCATAGTAGGGGGGGCACTTGAGATGATTTCTGGGGCAGTAGTGACGGCTTTAACGATGAGCGGTGTTATTCCGGGCGTGTTTCATCTGCCATGGTGGATGCCAGGCAATCGGTTTGAAATACATATCATGCCATCGTTTACTTATCTGGGAGTGCCTCTTCTAGTTTTAGGCATAATAGCTATAGTAGGTGGCGTCTCGGCCCTAAGAAGGAAAAGTTTTGGCCTGTCCTTAGCCGGGGCTATCTGCGCTCTTCCGTCAAACATTTTGGGGATACTGGCAGTTATTTTTGTCGCCCTGTCAAAGAGAAAATTTAGTGCGGAGAGGAAAGAAAATGGCATCTAATGGTAGTGAGAGGGGCGGGTTACTTACCGCTGGCGGAATATTAAGCATAATAGGAGGGGCATTTGAAGTAATTGGTGGAGGAATAATGGTGGTTTTAACAATAGCTAATAGAGAACTGTTCAGGCTGGTGGGGCACGGAGTGTGGGGGGGCACCCCGGCCATTTTGTTTGGACCCTTTGGATTTGTCGATCTAATTTGGTTAATTATTGTGGGAGTGCCCATTTTTGCTCTGGGTATAGTCGCCATAGTAGGTGGCGTCTCGGCCCTAAGAAGGAAAAGTTTTGGCCTGTCTTTAGCCGGGGCTATTTGTGCCCTTCCCTCAGTGCCTTTTGGAATACTGGCAGTTATTTTTGTCGCCCTGTCAAAGAGAGAATTTAGTGCGGAGAGAAAAGAAAATGGCATCTAGTGGTAGTGAGAGGAGCGGGTTGCTTAGCGCTGGTGGGGTCTTAAGCATAGTAGCAGGGATATCTCAGATAATTAGTGGAGTGTCATTAGTGGTCAATGCTGAATTCCCTAGCAGCCTTAGCTACATGCTATCAGAAATGTTGTTTCTGCCATTCCTTCCAGAAGCTTGGCGGCCGACTTTTGTGTCCGGCCTTACTGTGTTTATTGGATGGTGTGCTGGTGTTCTGGGTATACTAGCTGTAGTGGGTGGCATCTCGGCCATAAGAAGGAAGAGGTTTGGCCTGTCCTTGGCCGGGGCTATCTGTGCGCTTCCATCAGTCATTTTGGGAATACTGGCGGTTATTTTTGTCGCCCTGGGAAAGAGAGAATTTGGGGCAAAGGATTAGATGCCGAAGTAGCGGAAAGGCAGGCGTGAAATGGGCAGTTGGCTAAGTGGTTATGATAGCGGTAAGGGAAGTGAGCGGGAGACGGGACTCGAACCTGTGACACCCTGATTAAAAGACGGAGGCACAGGGTTCCGCCTTCCCAGCTTTTTTGAAATTTTTTTAAAAATATCCGCATAAGGACTTGACAAAATTAATTAATAACATTATAATATATTAAGATATTTAACTTACATATTGATTTTAATAATGGAGACTAAATGACTACAGAGTGGAATGAGCTAACAAAAATGACCCAGGGTAAGCCCATAACGATTGAACGGGTCCGTGTGGTCGATAGCGGTATCGCCATCGAGGGCAGCTTTGCACCGCCGACTCTGGCCAGCCTTTCAGCCGAGGATCAGGTGTTTGTGATGGCATTTATCCGCTGTCACGGCTCCATCAAGGAGATGGAGGAAATGTTCGGCATAAGCTATCCTACAGTGAAAAACAGGCTTAACCGCATCGCCAGGCAATTTGAGTTCGTCGAGATCGTTAAGATTACCGCTTCGGAGGAAGTGATTGACGAGCTGGAGCGCGGTGAAATCTCTGCTGAAGAAGCAATAAGGAGATTAGCGAAATGAAGCGTCCGCCTATGTTGATGCATGTGAAAATTCGAGGTGAGAGAAGGGGATTTAATTTGTGGATACCCATCTTTTTACTACTGCCGCTGGCGCTGGCAGTATTTATTATCGTGGCACCACTGATATTAATCGCAATCCCCATTTTCTGGCCGAGCGGCTGGCGGAAAAGGGCGCTGCACATTTTCGGAGCTGTTTTCGAGATAATCTGCTCTATGCGTGGCATCAAGGTCGATATGCAGAGTGACCATGATTATGTGTATATTTCTGCCGTATAAACGTTGAAGGAGGATATTAAAATGGATGAGAACAAGAAAAAAATCTTAGAAATGCTTGCTGAAAACAAAATAAGCACTGATGAAGCTTATCGGCTCCTCAGTGTGCTGGAACCTGAAGGGAGCACATCTGAAGGCACTCCAAAGGCAGGGACAGCAGCAAGAATGAAGTCCAAATACCTGCGCGTCTGCGTGTTGCCTGGCTCTGAACACGAGCATGGTGGTAAGGGCGATCGTGTCAATATACGTGTACCCATGGCACTAATACGCTCCGGCATGAAGTTCACTTCTCTGCTACCACCCGAGGCCAGAGATAAAGTTACCGGGGCTCTGCGTGAGAAAGGTATAGATTTCGACATGCGTAATCTGAAGCCAGAAGACCTAGACGAACTACTAGAATCTTTGAGTGACCTTGAAGTGGATGTGGCGAGCAGTGATGGAGAAACGGTCAAAGTTTTTGTCGAATAGCAGTGCCACAAAGCAATTCTCAAGGAGCTGCGTACTTGGTTCAGTGCTCCGCTTTATATTTTTGGGTCACAATCACAATAGTTTATTCGATGAAAAATAGAAATCCATTTGGAGATCTGCTAGTCTGACAGTTTTCGACGGCCAATTTCTAACATAATTTCATTTTCAACCGGAGACAGGCCAAGAAGAGTTTAACTGCTCTTGAAGATCTTGGAAGGTCACGTGACCACCGACGTATCCATTGATGCGTGCCACAGCAGTGGAATCTATGAAGTCGGCAAAATTGGGATAGATGGCAGATAACTCTTCCATAAGCTCTGGTACCTGTTGCAGGTAGTACTTCTGATGATAATCTTCGGCCAAATAAAACTCGGAAAAGGGAATAATGTCAGTGTAAACCGGGCGACCTAAGTTAGCCTCTTCAAGTTGCTTGGTTTCCATAGCTAGTTCGCGCTGCTCGTTGTTATGGTAGAACACTATGGACATATATTGCCTTGACCAGGGTTGCACTGTCGGATTGTGACTATCCCAATAAATCTCCAGTAGCTGTTCATAGGAGATTAGAGTCGGGTCGTAATCAATTTGAATAGTCTCAGTATGGTCACCCAAATTGTGGTAAGTAGGACTTTCTGTTGTACCACCTGCGTATCCGACACGGGTTCGGACGACACCGTCCAGACTCCCGAAGATGGAGTCTGGAGCCCAAAAGCAGCCCAAGGCAAAAGTCGCTGTTTCAGTTTGCGCCGGCGCAGACGCATCTATGGGAGGTATAGAGTCACCAGGAATTACACCGTCCTTTGGAAAATTCACTGTCGTACCCTCCTTGGAACAACCGACAAGAATCCCAGCCAGAATAGCAGCAATTAATATTGCCCCCAGTAATAATGGTATAGTTGCTTTATTCAAACCTGTCATTTCCTACTCGTGTTCCTTTTCGGTTTCTATGAAATCTAACGCAATTGAATTTATGCAATAACGAAGACCCGTCGGTGCTGGGCCATCTTCGAATACGTGTCCAAGGTGGGCATCACACCTCTGGCACATTACCTCGGTCCTTACCATTCCGTAGCTAGTATCTATGGCGGTTTCGATGCTCTGATCCGAAATGGGAGCCCAAAAGCTTGGCCATCCTGTTCCAGAATCAAACTTTGTCTCTGAACTGAACAACTCATTACCACAGCATACACATCTATAGATACCTTGTTCGTGAAAGTCATAAAATTTGCCTGTAAATGGTGGTTCAGTACCCTTCCTCCGCGTAACCTCATATTGTTCAGGTGTGAGTATTTGCCGCCACTCCTCGTCAGTCTTGACAACCTTGTCGGACATATCGTCTCCTTCTTGTACTGGGTATTGGTCATTACTATCTGGCGACACTTCGCTACCACAACAAGCTGAAACAGATAGCACTAGTATGAAAACTAAGAGCATGGAGAGCTTGAATAGTCTAGACATAATTTCTCCTTTGGGCAGTGCCATATGCACCTTTTAGCTTCAACGCCGCTACTCTTTTATTTACATTCACCAGATTTACATCGCCTCCGTCCACCTGCAAGTCAGGTCTCGCCTGTTTGGGTATATTCGCTATCATAATGCTCCTCCTCTTTTCATCCGTTTCTGTAGCTACTCTCCCAACAGCCGCACAAGTCAACAATACAAGTGAATTCTAGTTTACGTGGTTGCAAGATTTTTGTATGTGATTTTTGTCTCATCTGGCCTGAGGACATCGCACTAAGTAGTCCGTAAGCTCCTGAACTTCAGTGCCAGGAATCTTCAACGAAAGATGCAGAACACATTGATCTTTGCTTGCTTTTGTTGCCTTAGTACGCAGAAGTCAATCTTGTTGGGTGGCGACGCATGCCCCTGAGACTTACCTGCACATTATGGTTTTTGTGTAATGTAATTTTAAAAGCAAAAACTTTGTTTTTGAGGGAGCTAACAAGTAAATAATAACCTTACAGTATGATATTTAGATTAGGCGGTGCAATTCGGTACCACCTTGCCTTTTATGGTGGTGAAAAGTTCGTTAGCAAGAGTGTTAGCAATTTTGTTCATTTTGCTGTCTCAAGTCTAACCCTTTCTGCATCTGTGCCCTTTCTACGAGGCAGACTGAAGAAAAAGGTTGAACCCCTACCTTTTTTAGACTCCACCCATATTTCCCCACCATGGGCTTCCACCAGTCTCCGGCAAACCATCAAGCCGAGCCCAGCCCCTCTGGCTTGGTCGGGTCTGTTATTCTCCAGACGCTGGAATGGGCCGAAGATTCTGGTCTGCTCGCTGGAGGATAAACCTTTACCATGGTCGCTGACCCCTATGACTAAACGCTCCGGCTCTGCATTAGCTGAGACTTTTATCTGGCTGCCCGGCGGAGAATACTTGGCTGCGTTGTCCAGAAGGTTATAGAGGATGCGTTCGATTCTCAAGGGGTCACCGTTTATTGATGGCAGCTTATCGGGGATAGAGGTGATGAACTGGTGTGAAGGAGCCTGCCGTTTTATCTTAGCGAGTGTCTCTCTAACCAAGGTTTTAATGTCAATCAGTTCCGAATAAAGGGCCAGTTGCTGAGCCTGGGCTCGTGAAAGCTCCAGCAAGTTTTCTATCAGGTGGGAGAGGGATTCGCTTTCTAGAAGGGCATCTTTGAGGAGTTGCTGTACCTCGCTTGGTGACAAGCGGTTCCACTCAGTGAGCAAAGTACTCAAACAGCCGCCGATTACAGTTAATGGTGTCCGCAATTCGTGGGATACGAGTCCAATGAACTCATCTTTAAGCTGCTCAAGTTTTTTGCGTTCGGTGATATCCACAAAGGAAGCCATCATACAGAAGGGTTCGCCATCAGCATCGGCAACCAGGTTTGCCAAGACCAGCACATCAAAAGTTGACCCATCACTCCGCCTAGCCTTGGCTTCGCACTGCCACACACCTTCCTTCAAGACTGCCTTCAGCGCCACACCAAACTCATTTTTATCTGCAAAGAAATTGGTAGTATGCTTACCAAGCACCTCTTCTTCTTGTTCGTAATCCCACATGCTGAGACAGGCAAGATTCACATAAGTCACAATGCCATCCATATCCGCAATGGCAATGCCACTGGCAGCTGAAGTAACGGCGAAGGCTTTGACTCTGAGTTCATTTTCCACTTGTTTGCGCTTGGTAATGTCCTGAGCAGTGCCGAATCCACCCTTAAGCTCACCTTTTGAATCGAACTCCAGTTCAGCCCTCTCACGAACCCACTTTACCTCGTCGCTCGCAATGATACGGTGCTCAACATCGTATGGCTCGCCTCTGAGGGCTGCCGCCCACTTCCGGTCAACGTATTCCCGGTCCTCGGGGTGAACGCTTAAGAGAAAAGTTTCATAAGTCATTGGTGTTTCCGTGGGGATGCCGAAGATTCGGTAGGTCTCGTCGGACCACAGAAGCTGGTTGCGCTGGACATCCAGACGCCAGCTACCAGTATGAGCTACAGCCTGAGCATGGTTCAGGTCCTGTTCGCTCTTCAACAGTGCCTCTTTGGCCTGCTTGTAGATAGAGCTTTCGATGATATCCCACCTGTCCTCCTGTTTAGCCAACGCAAACTGATGGTTCTTGACCACGTCAATCACGGCGATGCCATCGCATTTGTCCAGGCAGTATGTGCAAATCGCCAACATTCTGTATTTCCCGATGACATCGTTAATCTTGGCCTCATATTCCGTGAAAGCCTGCCACTGATTTCTCTCCAGCCAGAACGTGTTGCCCGTCAGCCGCAGCCCGGAGTAACCCCTGGCCAAGGCCTGCTCCAGCTTGTCGATCCAGCCCTCCAGCACACGGTCATCATCGAATGTGCCTCCCAGCAGATACCATTCGTTATATGGGATTATCTCTATCTGCCCCCGGCGCAGGTATTCGTCGAAATCGTTAACTGCCTTCCTCATGGTTTCTTCAGCCTCGGCTACCATGAGGGGTTCGGATGTAACCCACATGCAGAATTCATTATCCTCGAGTCCGGCTTTGAAGAAAGGGACAAGTATATCAATCAGGTCCTTTTTGGTCTTATAAAACTGGCAGAAGTGGGTACCCCAGGGTACGCTGCCAATCACATCAATGCCGCTGTTTCTAAGTTCATCTTCCATCGGCATCCTCCTTGCATCGGTTTACTAATCAGGCCAACTGTTCATATTCTAGTTCTGACTGGCTAGCCAGTCAACAAAATGCTGAAGAGGTGCTTTGACATCGTTAACATTTACGCATATGATTTATAGTGAATAGGCATGCAAAGGGTCAGAGCATGAAAAAGTTCCAGGTACTGGTAGTCGATGATGAGCAGCGCATTCTTAATTTCCTCAGCTCCAAGCTAAGGGCTTCAGGCTACGAGGTTCTTATCGCCAGCAATGGAGTAGAGGCTTTGGAGCAGGTGCAGGCGCAGGAGCCGGACCTGGTGGTGCTTGATATTTTGATGCCCAAAAAGGACGGCTTTGAGACATTAAAGGAGCTCCGCACCTTTTCCCCGGTACCGGTTATCATCCTCAGCGCTAAGGGAACCAATCCAGATAAGGTGAAGGGTCTCAGCCTCGGTGCCGACGACTATCTGGCCAAGCCTTTCAGCCCCGATGAACTGATAGCACGAATTGAGGCGGTGAGGCGGCGTCTGTCACCGGATGAGAAACGGAAAATCCGTGACCAGCTTTCCCTGGGTGATCTGGTCATTGATTTCAAAAAGCGCCTTGTCATTGTACGAGGAAAAGAAGCTCGCTTGACCCGCATCGAGTGGCTTTTGCTCAGCGAGCTTGCCCAGAATGCCGGGAGCCTTATGCTGTACAGTGACCTTCTCACACGAATCTGGGGGCCTGAGTATCGGGACGATATACAGATACTGCGCACGTGGATTAGCCGGCTAAGAGAAAAGATAGAGAGTGAACCTAACAATCCCAAGCTCATTCGCACCATACCCAAGACAGGCTACATCATGGACCTGCAGTCCGCCTGAAAGTGCTTTCTGCCCGACCTCTCCAATACTTTCCCAAATGTCATAGTTTTGTAACTTTTTCCCCCTGCATTTTATGACTTTTCCATTGCCTGCTTTATAGAATATCTCTACCGAAGTATTCCTGGAGAAAATCAATGGTGGTTGCATTAGCTCAACATCCGCAAACTCAGTCTTTAAACAGGACGACAGTACGTTCCATTCTCGATGTTCATGAGCTTGTGCTCTTCTGCCCCGGATGGCAAACGCTGGATTGCTTCGAGTCCCATCTTATCGCAGCGTGGCATCGTCCAGAAATCATGGGTGAATAAAGAGGTGCAAAGAAATGAGCGCAAGGGCGTACATGTTACTTGATATTGTAGATAGGAGCTGCGAATACGCGGTTCAAATGCTGCGGAGCAGGGCAGAGGTTATTCTTGCTGACCGGCTGGAAGGGTATCCCAATGTCATTGCCATGGTTGAAGCTGCAGACAAACAAAGCCTGGCTGAAGCGATAATGCCGGTTCTCGGATGCATTGATGGCATCACCGAAGACCTGCATTTGCTGGTGGCTCAAGATGATGAGATTTCGCTTGACCTTCTTACTTCAAGTAATTCAACACCACGCAAAAGGAAGGTGAAAAAAGCTCAAACCAGGAGAGAGACGACCAATTCAGAAAGGAGATAACGTATGCTTGCAGGAAAGCGCATTGCCATTCTGGCTGAGGAGCATTTTGAAGACTCTGAGCTCACGGAACCACTGCGAGCGATGAAAGATGCCGGTGCTAGAGTGTTGATTGTGGGCAGTGGCTCAAAGAAAAGTTACAGGGGAAAGAGAAGCCTGGCCGAAGTGACAGTAGACACAACCGCCGATAAGGTTGAAGCCAGTCAATTTGATGCCATAATTATCCCCGGCGGCTATGCTCCGGACAAGATGCGCCTGTACCAGCCGATGGTTGATCTGGTACGAAAGGCGCACGCTGAGGGCAAGATAATAGCCGCAGTCTGCCACGGCCCTCAGCTTCTGATCTCAGCCGATATAGTCAAAGGGCGCCGTGTAACTTCATGGCCTTCGGTAGCGGTAGACCTGAAAAATGCCGGCGCTATCTGGGTTAATGAGCCGATGGTCAGGGATGGCAATATCATCACCGCGCGTAAACCTGCTGACCTGCCGAAATTCAATAAGGCAATAATCGAGGCTTTAGTCTGAATCAGGATATGTTAGAAGGAGGGAATGATATGTTAGGAACGAAACTGCAAATATGAGTCCTGTCCGGTCAATCGTGTAAGAAGATCAGAAGGAGGTCAAAATGTACAAGAAAATTTTAGTTCCATTAGATGGCTCTAAGTTGGCAGAGTGTGCACTTCCCCATGTAGAAGAGTTGGCTAAAGGCTGCGACACAGAAGAGGTCATCTTGGTCAGCGTTACTGAGCGCGTTCAAGGCTATAGAGCCCTTGAGGACTCAAGCCAGCCAGTCGCCGGCCCAGGGGGTGGCTGGCTGGGCTCCAGCCAGCGACTGGGTCAGCGACTTATACCTGAAGCATTCGGTAAGAAAGAGAAGCAGGCACAGAAATATCTTGACAGAATAGCTAAAGCAATGGCAGCTAAAGGAATCAATGTAAGTACAGAGGTGCTTCTTTGGAAGCCTGATGAGGCAATAGTCGGCTACGCGAAACAGTATGGATGTGACCTGATTGTTATGGCGAGCCATGGTCGCTCCGGTCCCAGCCGGTGGGCTCATGGCAGTGTCGCTGACAAAGTTCTCAGAGCCAGCGGCATTCCCGTGTTAATGATCAGAGCACCCGGGTGCGTACCCAGCATTTGAGCCGAGGGGCGATAATCAAGAGCACATAACGAGCATAATAACGAAGGGAGGAGTATTGTGACTTATTTGCCGAATGTCTACAAAGAATTTCAGCAGCAATTTTCTGAGATCGCCAAAGCTTATGACGAGTTGGCTCTCGAATGTCATGGCTGGGGTCCGCTGAATGAAAAGGCAAGGCGACTGATAAAGCTGGGCATTGCCATTGGCTTGAATTCGGAGGGCGGGGTAAGGTCACACGCCCGACGGGCGCTTGCAGAAGGCGTAACCACCGATGAGCTCCGCCATGCTGTGCTTCTGGCGTTTACCACGGCGGGTTTTCCCACCATGATTGCTGCTATGAAGTGGGTGGATGAGGTTATCGACAAACATAAGAAGAGCTAGTCTAGAGGTGATTAATGCCTGTTGATTTTAATTTTATGGTGGGTGGAGAAGCCGGGCAGGGAGTGCAGTCGGTAGGATTCATGCTGGCTAAAGTCTTTGCCCGCGGCGGTTACCACGTCTTCGCTGACCAGGATTACGAGTCAAGAGTAAGAGGCGGACATAACTTCTTCCGCGTCAGAGTCAGTGACGGCAATGTAAATGCTATTGCCGAAGACGTGGACATACTGATTGCACTTAACATGGACAGTATCGAATTGCACCAGCCGAATATGGTTACTCAAGGCATTATCATTTTCGATGGCGCAAAGATAAAGGGAGTCAGCGGTAATAATGGTAGCCTTTTGAGTATACCGCTGGAGAAGCTGGCCGAAGAAAAGGCTGGAGACAAGCTCATGATCAACACCGTCGCCCTCGGTGCTGCCCTTTCCGCGGTAAATTACGATCTGAACATGTTAAATACGGTTCTGGTAGACCGGTTTGGGAAGGGCGAAGTTGGCGATAGGAATATTGCAGCGGCAAAGGCGGGATACGACTATGTCCAGTCTGAGCACAAAGGCAACTTTCGTAAGATCAAGCCCCTCTCTGAGGCTAAGAGAATGCTGCTCACCGGCAACGAGGCAATATCTCTGGGGGCCATTGCCGCAGGATGCAAATTCATGGCTGCCTATCCTATGACCCCTGCCAGCTCTATCATGGAATATATGGCAGCCAAATCAAAAGAATTCGATTTGGTAATGGTCCACACTGAGGACGAGATAGCTGCCATCAACATGGCTATTGGGGCTGCCTACGCTGGTGTCAGGGCTATGACTGCCACCTCTGGCAGCGGCCTTTGTCTCATGGTGGAAGGCATAGGGCTGGCGGGCATTACTGAAACACCAGTAGTGATAATTGATGGGCAGCGACCCGGTCCAGCTGTAGGCTTACCTACCCGAACGGAACAGGGTGACCTTCAGTTTGTGCTTCATGCCCACCACGGCGACTTCCCCAGGGCTGTCTTGGCACCGGCTACCATTGAAGATGCCTTCTGGGTAACGATCAACGCTTTTAACTGGGCAGAAAAATATCAACTGCCGGTTATTATTTTAACCGACCATCATCTGGCAAGCTCCTACGCCACCGTTGACCCGTTAGACCTCTCGCAGGTAACCATTGACCGCGGCATGTTATTTTCGGAGAAAGAAGATGACCCCTTGGAGTACATGAGACACAGGGTAACAAAGTCCGGTATTTCTCCCCGAGCCTTCCCCGGTCTGGGCAAAGCCCTGGTGGTCACCGACTGCGACGAGCACGATGAGGAAGGACACCTCACGGAAGATGCTGGGGAGAGGACGGCGCAGGTGCAGAAAAGACTGCGTAAGCTTCTTTCACTTAAACAGGAAATCGGCACACCACAGAATTACGGTTCTAGAAAGACGGAAACAACTCTTATAGGCTGGGGCAGCACTTATGGAGCTATCCATGAGGCAGTGGATATCCTGCGCAAGGAAGATGCCAGCGTCAATATGCTTCACCTCAATGAACTATGGCCTTTCCCGGCGAAGGCGGTAGCCGATGCTGTCAGTAAGGCCCGAAATAGCTACGTCGTTGAGAACAATGCTACGGGACAGCTTGCCCGCCTTATCAAAGCGGAAATGGGATATGATGTTAGCGGTCGAATCCTGAAATACGATGGGCGGCCCTTTACACCAGCCTATATCACCCAAGCAGTTAGAAAGGAAGGGGGCTAAAGATGGTTACAGTGTCTGATTATGCCGGACTTAAGCCGGCGTGGTGCCCAGGTTGCGGCAACTTCGGCATATTGGAGGCATTAAATAGAGCACTGATCGAGATGGAGATTGAGCCTCATCAGGTCTTATTAGTTTCCGGTATCGGCCAGGCAGGCAAGCTGCCTCACTACACCAGAGGCAACGTGTTCAACTCCCTGCATGGCAGACCGGTTCCGCCAGCTATCGGCGCCAAGATTGCCAGTTCTGAGTTGATAGTCATCGCCGTCAGTGGCGATGGGGATGCCTACGGCGAGGGAGGCAACCATTTTCTCCATGCTGCCCGTCGTAATCATGATATTACCTATCTGGTACATAATAATCGGGTCTACGGGTTGACCAGGGGACAGGCATCCCCCACCAGTGATGTCGGTTTTATCACTAAGACGACGCCTTATGGAGCAGCTAGCCCGGTAAATCCTATCGCCCTGGCGATAGTCAGCGGTGCCAGTTTCGTCGGCAGGGGCTTCGCCGGGGATATAGACCACCTTTCCAACCTTATTGAAAAGGGTATTACTCATCGAGGATTCGCCCTCATCGATATTCTGCAACCCTGCGTCTCATTCAACCATAAGAATACCTTCCAGTGGTATCAGGAACGGGTATATAAGCTGGAAGACGGAAGGTATGACCCCAGCGACAAGAAGGCGGCGCTGGAAAAGGCACTTATATGGGGAGAGGAGATTCCAATTGGAATTATCTACGAAGAAAATTTACCGGTTTATGAAGACCAGCTACCGGCACTGAGCGATGGACCGCTGGTGAAACAAAAAATTGACCCCCGTCGAGTTGAGAAACTCCTGGCGGAATTTATGTGAGTCGACGTGATTTCGGCGATAGGAAGGTGACCAATATGAGAATAGGTCAGTTCATGGCAGAGAAAGGGGAAAGCCTTTCCTTTGAGTTTTTCCCGCTCAAGGATAAGGCAGCGGAAGATCAGCTACTTAAGAATATTGCTAGATTTGAGGCCCTCAATCCCGCCTTTGTTTCGGTAACATATGGGGCCGGTGGCGGTACGTTAAAGAATACGAGGCATGTCGTACTGCGTATTTTGCAAGAGACTTCTCTAGTCCCCATGCCACATCTGACATGTGTCGACCAGAATAGAGACGAGCTTAAAGCTATTCTGGAAGACTACATGAAACTCGGCATTGAAAATGTGCTTGCTCTCAGGGGAGACCCGCCTGAAGGAGCCGAGAGTTTCACTACACCAAAGGACGGCTTCTGTTACGCCAAGGACCTTGTACAACTCGCTGTCTCCTTGTCAGGCTTTTCTATCAGCGTAGCCGTCTATCCGGAAGGCCACTGCGAATCGCCAAACCTCGAAATGGATATGTACTACACGAAACAGAAAATCGAAGCCGGCGCTGACTTCGCCATAACTCAGATGTTCTTTGATAACAGTTACTTTTATGATTTTCTGGAAAGAGTGGCTAAGGCAGACATTAAAATCCCAATCATAGCGGGTATTATGACGATTACTAACATCGATAGGACCAAAAGGTTTAGTCAAATATGTGGCGCTACACTTCCGGATAAGGTTATTCAACGGTTTGAAAAGGCAGGTTCTACGGCTGAGGAGGCAAAGAAAGTTGGTATAGAGGTAGCTACTGAGCAATGTGCTGACCTTTTGGAGCATGGTTTACGTTATTTCCATTTTTACACTCTTAACCAAAGCGACGCCGTACTTCAGATAGTCAGTAATCTCGGTTTGCAGAATCTAGGAACCGAAAGAGCTGGCGGATTATTAAAATCAGGGTGATTTGCAGTTATGTTAAACACCATAGATGGGGACAGTAAATGAAGCAATATGCAGCGTTACCTGAGGTCGAAGAACAAGGAGTATTTTGAGGAGGTCTTAATATGCCAACAGTAAGAGCGTTTTTCACCAATATGTCAGTGCCCATGCCTCTGGAAAGGAAGCTGAAACTAGTGTTTCGCAATAACTTTATAAAGATTTGGCGAAGACAGAACTGTTGTGGTCATCCAGGAGAGCCAGGGTGCTGTGAGGGGTCTTCAGACAAGCACCACTCCCATGGGTAAAAAAGAGTTCAAGAAGGAAGCTACATTAGGGAAGGAACTATCTTGGCCTAGCTAAATTCTCCATTATTAAAACTACACGTATGAGGATATGAGGTATGGCTGTGCAGTTGGAGTTTTTGAAAAGCATTCTATATTTTTCCGATCTTGGCTTCGCTGAGCTGGAGTCAATCAGAAAGCTCTTCTTTGAAAAAACTGCCGACAGAGCAGAAATGCTCTTGCTTGAGGGTGAACCGCCTGAGAATCTGTATTTTGTCGCTTCAGGGGTGGTGAAAGTGTTCAAGACCTCGGCCGAAGGAAAGGAGCAGATCTTGAGCATTGTGCGCCCCGGGGAGTCCTTCAATGATGTCCCTATCTTTGATGGTGGTCCAAATCCAGTAAGTGCTCGGGCTATGGGACCCGTTCTTCTTTATGGGATAAAGAAGAATGATATGGAAGCTATCCTCCGGGACCATCCACAGGTAGCATTGAATGTAATTAAGGTGCTGGCAAGGCGAGTGCGTCACCTCGTATCGCTGGTTGAGGATCTGTCTTTCAAGCATGTAATCGGCAGGGTAGCCAAGATACTCCTTGAGCACATCGGAGGTGAAATGGGCCGTGGGCCACGGCTTACACAGCAAGAAATGGCAGCTATGGCAGGTACTGCTCGGGAGGTAGTGGGCAGGTCGCTAAAGGCATTAGAAGAGGAAGGGACGATCAAGTTGGATCGCCATCGCATAATAATTATGGATAAAGAAGCTCTCCAAAAGATAATGGAGGTGTCTTCTTGAGACAAAAATCACAGACAGATGGCAAGCTTTACTTTTAAAATAATTGGAATGGAGACTGAAAGCCGTGGCTGAAATGCCTGTTATAGACCCCCAAAAGTGTGATGGGTGTGGGTTATGCGTTGGCGTGTGCCACTTAAATGCTCTGGCGATAGTTAACAATGTTATTACCATTATTGAAACAGTGGAGTGCGACTGGTGCACAGACTGCGAAGCCGTTTGTCTCACTGGGGCCATAAGTTGCCCCTTTGAGATAATTCTCCAAGAACCCTAGAGACCAACCAACAACTTTTATACAGTATTTTCACCCGTTTTCCTGGCTAATCTTCCAGTATCCCATGTTTCCCTGTCTCGTCACCGTGTCTGCATGAGATAAAAGTCGCATACAAGGATTGCCTCTGTATATATAATCGTGTTTGAAAGCTGCAGTTGGCCGAATGAAGAGTACAAAGGAGGTTGAAGATGATAACGGTTTTGGACAACGTTAAAGATAGAGAACAAGTCTTTTCGGGAGATGAGGATTTGCATTTGGCTGGTGAAGAGGTTGGCCAGGAAGAAGAATTCCCCGAGATTAAGATTGCTCCTCAAAGGCAAAAGTTTGAACTTGATGAGGATTCGTTGAATTTATACTTCGATGAAGTGGGGCAAACTCCCCTTCTCAATGGTGAAGAGACAAAAATACTGACCAGCCAGATAGAGGAGGGCAAGCATCTTGTCCGACTCGAGAAGGACTGGGTTGCCGAGCATGGCGCTCAGCCTTCGGCAATCGACCTATTGTTGGTATTGTTGGAGCGCTTCAGTCGGGTGCGTTTGCTTTTTGAAGCCCTTTACCAGTATCTGGAACTTCCTTCTCACGGGAGTATAGCAGATAAAGTATCGCACCCGGAACTACGTCGTGCAATCGATGGCAATATCGATCAGCAATTATCCAGCGCTATAGCTGAAATCACTGGAGTAAGCCAAACCAGAATCGAAAAGAGCGTGATTGAATTGTCACTGGACAGCCGGCTGATACCCTGGTATATCATGGAAGAGGCAGGCCAGAAAAGTTCACTGGTCGAATTTGGGGAGATGCTGCAGTTGCCGGAATTCCGTGACAAACTGGAAGCGCATCGCTCGGAAATTGTCAAGCACTTTGAGCAAATAAGAGAAAAGGCGCGCCAGGCAACTAACCGTATGATTCAAGCCAATTTGCGCCTGGTGGTAAGCGTGGCCAAGGGACATATTGATTGGGGCGTGCCTCTACCTGACCTCATCCAGGAAGGCAATATCGGGTTAATGCAGGCAGTGCAGAAATTCGACCATCGGAGGGGCTATAAGTTCAGTACCTACGCTATTCCCTGGATCTGGCAGGCAATCAACAGAGCAGTTAATGACCAGTCACGCATTGTGCGCCTGCCGGGACATGTGGTTGACGATCTGACGAAGCTGACACGGGCAAGGAATAACTTAGCTCAGAAACTTGGCTGCCAGCCGACTGATAAGGAACTAGCTTCTGAGACGGGACTGCCGTCCAAAAAGGTAGAATCGCTGCTTAAGGTGGTTTCTGGTGTCCCGGTTTCTTTGGACACACCTGTAGGAGAAGATGGAAGCCAACTCGGCGATTTCATAGCGGATCAGGCGATTCTGCAGCCTGAGGAGCAGTCTACTGCAAGCCTGCTCAGGGAAGAATTGAGCAAAACATTAGAGTCGCTGACACCCCGAGAACGACGCATCATTGAGTTGAGGTTTGGGCTGGGCAATGAGTACAGTCGAACCCTGGCAGAGGTTGGCACAGAGTTAGGTCTCAGCAAGGAGCGAATACGGCAGATTGAAAAAGAAGCACTGGCTAAGCTGCGCCATCCAAGTCACAGCCGCGAGTTGATAGGGTATCTCGGATGACGAGTTTTTAGGCTGTTTAAATTTGATTTAATGTTTGCATCTATCGAAACATCCAGTGTTCTTTCCCTTCCGCTTGCCAATGCGGAAGATGATATAATATGCGCTAACATTTTAGAAAAATTAAACTATTACTATAAAGGAGGGCAAAAATGTGGGATGCTTCGAAGTGTGACCTGTGTGGCGACTGCCTGGTGAACTGCAGGTATGCCGGTTATGATAGGGATAAGGCGATTGCTGAGATTACGCTGCTCATGGAGGGCAAAGACGCCGAAATATTGAGCAAGTGCACTACCTGTATGGCCTGTAGTGGTTACTGCCCGACCGGAGCTGACCCTTCTGACCTTATCTTCAAAATGCAGGAAAAAATAGGCACCTGCCCCATAGTAGTAGTCGGCAAACCGGCACGCGAGGCATTAGTCCGGGCATTCGAAGAGGGAGAAGACCCCCAGCAGTTGATACCGGGCGACCCTGATAAGCCTGCTCTGTCACTCGACTCGTTCCGGTTTGACAACTTCCCCGAGGGCACATTTGACAGCCAGCTATTCAGAGGTATGACCATAGTTAGAGGCGGTGAGTATAATTCTCTCGCAGGCTACGTGCACATGGGTGGGGCGAGCTTTGTCGGAAAGTACGGTCAGCGAGTTATTGACAACTTGGCAAAGTTGGGCAAGGACATCGTGTACATTCACAATGAGGGCTTTGTCCTCGCCCACGTAAAGGCCAAGGAGTATGGTTTCAAAGTCCCCTTCAAGTACATGCACCTCTTCGAATACCTGCGCAACTATCTGTGGGCTAACAAGAAGAACATCACCAAACTGGGCAAGAAGGTTGCCTACCAGGCCAACTGCGGTACTAGGTGGATCCCTGAGTATGAAGCCTTCATGGATGAGGTTTTCGAGATTGTCGGCGTGGAGCGGCCCAACAGAAAATACGAGCGGTTGAATGCCGTCTGCTGCACCGCCCCACTTATCTACACTAACCGGGAGCTTGCCGTTGACATCCAGAAGAAAAACTTCGAGGATGCCATTGCGTGCAGTGCCGATGCCATTATAACTTCCTGTCCTGTATGTTACGGAGTGTTCAGGCGGCCCAGCTTGCAGTTCAATCTACCCAACATATTCATCACTGACCTGTGTCGTATCGCCCTCGGTGAAAAGCCCTGGCCAGAAGGCTCCCGGTAGCGAAACTACAATTGTATTGGTCCGTATCTCACCACCTCTCGTGTTTATTGCAGATTTAGCTTCGCGTTTCCCTTCTGAAATGCGATGGTATTGTGAATATGTAATCCCTAATTTGTATTAGGCCTAATTTTAGGGTATGACATCCCTAGAATTACCGCTAGAATGCACTTGAGAGGCCCGAGAAAGGGCATTAAACCATGTCCACGTCGTGCTACCTGTCCAGTGGGACATGGCTTCTAATCGGAGCTGATAGTGTAATCTTTATGGATTAGCCCTTCTCACTCTGAGCTAGTGATTAGGCCTTGTCTGTTCGCTGCCAAGGCCTGAATAGCCTTTGCCACCATCTTTGCTTAGGGGTCTGCTTAGGGGCTTCCAGAAGCAATAATCTTTCCTGAAGCATTTCTGCTTTAGCTTTCCAATAGCCG
>Ga0307431_1000800_pt1 | contig 19612 bp, 13 predicted proteins | sample SalMarWE160170MG_FD_202155 | JGI IMG/M metagenome (GOLD analysis project Ga0307431, IMG submission 202155) | Salt marsh sediment microbial communities from the Plum Island Ecosystem LTER, Massachusetts, United States - WE1603-170 | ecosystem: Environmental > Aquatic > Marine > Intertidal zone >...
ATATGCTGGCAAGCGGGATGAAAGTTGGTATGACAGGTTAGTCAAAGCACTTAAATTGGAAGATGTGTTAACAATTTAGAGAGGGGTGACATATCTCTCTGGTTTTAACACGTTTTTTAAGCTCATCATGCAATTCACCTAACAATTTTTTTGATTTTTTACTAAGGTTTTTTGGCGTATCTATGCGAATTTCAACAAATAAATCTCCATTGCCCCTGCCATGCAGATATGGCATGCCGCTCTTTCTTACCCTAAATACCTCGCCGCTTTGTGTCCCGCCTGGAACTTTTAACTGCTCAATGCCACCATCAACAGTTTCAACATCTATTTTAGTACCAAGAGCTGCTTCGGGAAAGGATATGGCCTTAGAAATGTAAATATCTGCCCCATTTCTACGAAATTTTGGATGCCCTCTAACATGAACCACAACATAAAGATCGCCACTTCCTGCATCACCTGCTTCCCCCTCTCCAGCCAATTTCAACTGTGATCCGTTATCTACTCCTCTAGGAATCTTGATGTCTATATCTCTTGTTACCTGGACTTTGCCACTTCCGCCGCATTTTGGGCAGGGGTGCTCAATAATTGTACCTTGGCCATGGCATTTATTACACGCCATAACCTGAGTGAACATACCAAAAGCAGTTCTCCTAGACTGCTTCATCTGCCCAGTTCCGCCACATTGGGAACATTTTTTAGGAGTTGTCCCAGGTTTTGCCCCGCTGCCATTACAATTATCACAAATTTCGGTTCTTGGCACACGTATTTCTGTTTTTAGGCCATTGTATGCATCCTCAAGATTAATTTCAATATCATATCGTAAGCTAGCACCTCTGCGTCTACCTTGTCTCCCTCCACCGAAACCAGTACGATGGCCAAAAAATTGCTCAAAGATATCATCAAAACCAAAACCCGCGCCTCTAAAAATATCGCCAAAATCTGCGCCTCTAAAAATATCTTCAGCACTGTACTGTTGATCTATGCCTGCATGACCATACCTATCGTACATTTTCCTTTTCTCATCATCGGATAGAACACCATACGCCTCTGAAACCTCCTTGAATTTATCCTCCGCCTCTTTACTAGAGTTCTTATCAGGATGATATTTCAACGCAAGTTTCCGGTATGCTTTTTTAATCTCCCTTTTATCTGAATTTTTGTCTACACCAAGGATATCATAGTAGTCTTCTTTTGCCATATTATGAGCGTTGATAAATTAAACACCAGTATATGTGTTTTGCCCAGAAATCTAAAAATTTCTTTCACATGGCGAGATTCATCAGATAAAACAGTATATCACCAAAAATGAAGGAACATGTGAAACCAGCCAACAACGGTATCATAAATGGAACTTTCGGCGTAACCCATACTTCGTATATGCCTTTCTTTTCAAATACTTTCCATTCATCTTCAACATCAAAATCTTTGGGCATATAAGAAAACTTTCTTTTCCCATCTACAATTTTTTCAAGCGGCCAAACAAATCTTTTTTGTGCGTTTTTGGTACTCATTCTGTAACCCAAAAAACAGTATGGGAATTCAACATTTCTTCTAGCGAGATTGTATACAAATAGACTCAAAGGCAATAATAAAAACAATATGACAGAGTTGGAGAATATAACCCAAGAAAACGGCATCATAGAACTCAATAATGGAAACTCAAGGATGGATGGCTCTAAAGGTACAAGGATTGCCAGAGCCATAATCGCCTTTGCATCTGCCCCACCAAAAATAAGTCGAAGTTGAAAAAGGACATACATGATACCTATCATAACCGGTATGAAAATAATGTAAAATATATTGTCAAAAGCTTTGGGTACTGTAAGGTATTGTATAACCAGCAGGATTGCTCCGACAGAACCCATTATAACCCACAACATGTTCGACGCTTTTCTAATCTTGATGTCGGTGTATGATGCATAGGCAAGTATTAAGGCTCCAACAATCAGTCTTGTTGTGTCAAGCAATATTCCAATCTCATCCATCAGCAAATGGTAACAATACAACCCCATATTAATATAATGATTGATGTTTGACTTGGTCAACTGTAGAAACCAAAGACATTCTATTCATACATCAAAATGAAAACCGCAAGAGACGGTCAACAGAAACTTTTATTAGAACATCATTAGCTTACATATTTGCAAAGGAAAATGGGATGCCTTGAGAATAGTTGTTGCAGTGCATCTACTGAATCTTAGGAGACTTGGGAAGAATGCATCGTTTAAAAAAATCAAAAAAGATAAAGCAAACCCCGTCAGAACTAGACATATTTTTGACGACGGGGATGGAAGTTTTCAGTTCGTTAAATAAAAAAAAGGGAGAGAACAATCATAAATACCACCCCAACAGCAAAGTAGAGGAGAATTCAGATAAATTTCAACAGGAGGCAGAAAAGGATATAGATGCTTTAATTACCGAGCATGAAAAAGAAACAGCACCTAAGGACATTGACGCTACCACAAAAAAAGAACTGAAAGATCCTCCGGAAAAAATAGTAGAAACAAGAGAACATTTCAAGAAAAATCCAGAAATACCTCGTTCTGAAACAGAAGTAAAAACGGAAAATGCCTTTAACACATTTGAACCTTTGAATTCAAAAGAGGAATTGTTCGAAACAGAAAAACCAAGTGAATTAATTGAAAAAAAACCTGCCAAAAAGAAGGGGGTTCTCAAACAAATATTTGGTAATCGCAACAAAATGACTTATGATTTGGCTATGAAGTTCCCACACATAAAAATTAGAAGCAAAGATGAAGTTAAAAGACTGGAAAACGAGAAAATTAAACCGGAGGAAATATCATCGCCTAAAGAGTTAACTGACATCACAAAAAGGGGGATAGATAACCAACCACCATTTACAAAAACAAATAAAGAAAACGGAAAAGAGGCAACAAACGCTGAGTCAACAGAGAGAAAACCAATGAAGAGCAAGTGGAAAGAAAAAATTAAATTTAAAAAGGCGGAAAAACTAGAAGCAGATGGGAATAAGGATTTTAAAAAGAGATTTGAAGATGTAAAAAAAAGGAGAAAACTGAAACCGAAAAGGGACATACAAGAAAGAGCACCTAATGAGAGAAAAACTTGGAATTCTAATTCACATCATGCTCCAAATAACAAAATTCTAAGATCTGAAAAGAAACAGGACCGTAAAAACAAAAGTTCGATACATGGCATGCATCGTTTTATAATCGGAAAGAAGAAAGTGGAAAGGGGAAATCCATTACTAGATGATGAAATCAAAAAAGTTCTAACAATAACTGATGATCTTCTAGGTAAATTGCCCGAAGAAATTATAGACGAATTTGTTAAATCAAAAGATTTTGAATTGTATGAAAAGATAATTGGAAAATATAAAATCAAGTGATGTTAATGGGACTTCTAGAAAAAGCACAGCAAAAAAAACAGACGTTAGATAAACCAAAACATCTAACAGATTCGATAATAAGCGAGGAAATCGTAGAAGAACATATTGAACCAACAGGTCTTTTGGAAAAAGCAAAACAGAATGTACAACAAATTTCTGAGGATAGGAGCTACAAAAAAGATAACATCATAAAGAGAGTAGAAAATCAAAAACCAGATGTAACTCATCCACGTCCTAAAGATTATGCAAATAAAAGAAAAGAGATTTTAGAGGAGAGAAAAGGCTTTGGCTGGAAAGGATTAGGTAGTAGAAAAATTGTTTTTTATCCTGAAATAGCTGAATATGTATATGAAGTCTCAGAGCCTGCTCTAAACGAGCACGAAAAGGAAACAAAAAGAGAACTTACCCATTTGTTCAAAATGCTTGCCGATGTAAACATCTCAAGCATAGATGAAGATGAAAAGGAAAAATATCTTGAAGAAACGCTGGAACAAATAATCGTTGATAATGATATCAAATTTCATATGGAAGAAAAGGAGGAAACACCAAAAAAATCAATTAAAGAGCTTCTACATATAAAATCCAAAACAAATAAAGAAACATTAGATTCAAAAGTCGATAAAAATAAACCATCAAAGAAAACGTTTTTGTCATTTATAAAGATTAAGAGAGAATCTAAAAGGAGAAAAACAAAAGAGGAACTTGAAGAAGAAAAAAGGGAAATGGAGCTAGCCGCAAAGAAATCAAAGGACAATATTTTTTATCATCTGTTCAGGGAATTCTTAGGATATGATAAAATCGATATTTTGATGAAAGATGAGGGAATTGAAGACATATCATGTGACGGCCCATACATTTCAGTCTTTCTCTATCACAAAAAATATGAGGAGATTTCCACAAACATATGTTTTGAAGATTCGGAAGAATTGGATTCTTTTGTCGTACGGCTTTCACAGATATGCGGTAAGCAAATATCTATTTATTCACCCATCGTTGATGGTAAACTCCCAGACGGTTCAAGGCTTCAAACTACTCTTGCAAAGACAGTTACTAGAGGTTCAACGTTTACCATTCGTAGATTCAGAGAAAATCCCCTTACTCCCATTGATTTGATAGAGTTTGAATCGCTTTCTATAGATATGGCTGCATATTTCTGGATGACTATCGAACATGGAGCATCAATACTGTTCTGTGGCGGAACAGCTAGTGGAAAAACCACTGCACTTAATGCCTTATCGCTGTTTATACCTGCAGCATATAAAATTATTACAATTGAGGACACTCGTGAAATCAGCCTCCCACATAAAAACTGGATAGCAGACACCACTAGGCAAGGCTTTTCTTCATCTGAGCAAAACAAAACAGGTAAAGACATTGATATGTTTGATCTAATTAGAGCAGCTTTGCGACAGAGACCAAAGGTCATTATTGTAGGGGAGGTTAGAGGAAAAGAAGCCTACAGTCTATTTCAAGCCATGGCAACAGGGCATACTTCGTATTCAACGGTGCATGCAAGTACCATACATACCCTTATACAAAGATTAGAAAATCCGCCTATTTCTCTACCAAGAGCACTTTTAACATCCCTTGATGTCATCGTGTTTCAGAACGCAATTGACATCGGTGGGAAAGCGGTAAGACGAATGACAAGTGTAACTGAAATAATCAAATTGGATCCAGATACAAACCAGCTTATTTTTATGGAACCATTTAAGTGGGTTTCCAAGACGGATGACAGATTTGAAGGAAGTTATGGTTCCAGTAAAATAGTGAATAATATCAGATTGCAGAACGATTGGGATGAAAAACAGCTTAAAGATGAACTAGAAAACAGGAAAACAATCCTTAAATGGATGATAGAGACAAACATCAGAGAATATAAAGAAGTTGGAAGACTTGTATCTGAATATCGAAAACATCCAAAGGCGTTATTAGAGATGGCTCGCAAGGAGATGAAAAATTGAAATCTTCAAAATACAGTAGATTTTGCAGACGTCTCTTCTCAAAAACATTTGAAAAGTTGAACATAAGTGAAACAAAAAAGAACCGATTGCTGGAAAAAGCAGATATCAGTATAGTCTACAAGGAATACTATTCAATGGTTTTAATGAACATTATAATAGGTTTCATTACATCTTTTGTTTCTACATTAGCATTATATCTAATAATTCCACATGAAATAACGGCACTTCTTGTTCTTATAATTTCATCCGTTATTCCTGTAGGTATTGGAATATATTATCTGAGTTTGCCAACATCAAAAGCAAAAAGCCGGGGGAAGGATATTGACAAATATTTACCATATGCTACAAACTTTATCAACACCATGTCTGTCGCAGGTATATCGCCAGCAGAGATATTTGAAGCCCTTTCAACAGTAAAGTTATATGGAGAAATACAAAAAGAAGCGAAAAAAATCACAACTGAGATTAACATGATGGGAATTGATACAATTACTGCACTGAAACACGCAATTCACATTTCGCCATCTGGTAAACTTAAGGATTTTATTCAAGGAATGCTTGGCGTCATACAGTCGGGAAGTGAGCTAGGGCCGTATTTTAACAGATGCGTTGAAAAATACATGACAAATGATTTAATGGAGAGAAAGAGAAACCTAGAATCACTGGCAGTCATGGCGGAATCTTTTGTTGTAACTGTAATAGCATTTCCTCTTTTCTTGGTAATTATCCTATCGATAATGGGCATGACAAGCGGAGGTATATCATTTGAATTCATGTTCATCTTGGCCTTCTTGATATTGCCAATGGCCTACTTTGGGTTTTATGTGATGATGAAATCTGGAATGGGAGAATCCATATGAAAAATCCATTCATATCTAAGAAGTACGATGTGAAACGAATGTATGGAAAGGACACAACAATTTTAATTTTGACAGTCCTATCGTCATGCTCCTCAATTGTTTTATTCTTACTTGGTTTCTTAACCCTCATTGGGGTTACCGGATTTCCTGAAGATATTGTCTCATGGGTCGACTTTATGGTGTTTGGTATCCTGTCAGCTATCGGGCCAATCGGTTTTTACAATCACTTGATGGCAAAAAAGAGAAAAGACGTAGAGGATCAACTACCTGATTTTCTACGTGAAATAAGTAGTTCAGCAGCATCAGGGATGACCGTTTTTGACGCCATAAACTCTGCTGCGAGAGGAGATCATGGGCGACTAACACCAGAATTACAAAGAATGTCTGCTCAGCTTTCGTGGGGGATACCAGTCAACGAGGCACTCGATGACCTTGCAAAAAGAATCAACACAGACATCGTAAAACGAATGGCAATAACAGTAAATAAAGCACTAGAAATTGGAGGTAACACTTCCTCAGTTTTTAATGCTGCTGCAAAGGAAATTGACCAGGCAAAACTAGTGGAAGAGCAAAGAAATGTAGAAATGTCAATGTACAGCATTGTAATATTTATTAGTTTTTTTGTGTTTCTTGCAGTGATACTGATAATTGATAAAACAATCTTTCAAGCAATTTTTGATCTTCAAGATCAAATGGCAGGACAATCAATAGGTAATATGAGGATTGCTGCCATAGATCACACTCTCCTGAAATACACATTTTTCTCGTTTATCTTGGTTCAAAGTCTAGGTGGAGGACTACTCGGTGGATTCATGATGGACGGTAGGCTCTCATCGGGTGTTAGGTTTGGTTTTATCCTCGTTCTGATTTCATTTTTTGTTTTCAAATTTATGTTCTAAAACATTTTTGCAAAAAACACATTTGACCATTATGTAAAAATTGCGCAAAGAATATAAATACTAGAAAATGAAGAAGTTCATCTGTTGGTAGGAAGATGCAGAAACAGAACTTCACTAATAGCAACTATGCAGTATCAGAATTAGTTGGTGGTCTAATTCTAATAATGATTGCTTTAATCACTTTCTCAGCAATTTACATGTATGTATTTCCTCTTCCTCTCCCATCTGCAGAGGCAAATGTACAACTAGTGGGCTATGTGGATAGTACCGGAAATGCAGTAATAAAACACATGGGTGGAGAACCTCTAGACACATATAGAGTGGATGTAAAATATGTTAACGGTACATTGATTGATTCAACAACATATAAAAATAAATGGACAATAGGCAATGAATATAGCGATATTCCAACTCTATCCAACGAAACTGACAAAGTCCGTGTCATCATTTACATTACCAAAGATGATGGGAGTGAAGAAGCAGTGTTCGATGGAATTCTCAGTGGAAAAGCAAGTGCAGGGTCGTCAACATACAATTCCTCTGGAAATCCTTATTTAATCTCAAGCCTTTTGACCAATACACCAGATGAAGATCTTATCTGTTTTAATAAAACGGAAAATGGCGAACCAATTAATTCAACAGTTAATGCCACGACTTACATATATAACTGGATGGTCGGTGGAAATCCGATAACAACTATTTTAATGCCGTTTGATACCAATGATTCAATCACGGTGAAGGATTACTCAGGTAACGGATATAATGGAACTGTAGCTGGCCCGACATGGGAAAGCAATGGTATTGTTGGTGGTGCATATTCTTTTGACGGGAGTGATGACTGTATCGAGTTAAGTTTACCAAGTGTTTTTAATGACATATCAAACAATGATTTTACAATATCCATGTGGTTAAAAAGCAAGAATATTGGAGGCGGTTGGAAAAGAGCAATGGAGGCGTATAAAAATACCGGTGATTTTGTTCAATTTTTCCAGGAGGGATCTGAAATTCATTTTGGAGTCTGTGAAAATGGTTTAAAAAGAGCAGTTAAAACAGAAACATTATCAAGTAACATATGGTACCATATATCTGGGGTTTGGGATGCAAGCGAGAAATCACTAGCGATATATGTTAATGGAACTATATGTACAGAGACAGGCAACAGAAATTATGGTCATGGATCTCATGAAGCGTTACACATCGGTCAACGAACGGATGACAGTAAGAATTGGCTAGGTATGATTGATGAGTTTGAAGTATATGACTATGTTCTCTCAGCAGAACAAATTTATCAGGAATATCTATGTAAAAAAAATGGAGATACTGGCATAAGTGTAATAGTCTCAGAGGAAACAAATGTTGGTGAAAGTTGGAAATGTGAAGTAACTCCAAATGATGGGATAACAGATAGTGAATCCATTGAATCTAATGTTTTAGAGATTATTAATTATGGAGGAGATTGATTAGAAAATGAGAAAAGCAATGAGTAAAAAAAATATTGGAGCAGTTGTTACTGTTGGTCTATTAGTATCTACTGTTTTTGTGGTAATCCCATCTGAGAGAGTGAATGCAGGATCATATGATGGGGAGGATCTTGCACTTGCCATTCTTGCTAACGAATCATGGCTTGTTAGCTCATCATATACAGATACCGATCCTTCAGGTCATAGACAGGCAACTGTTTTATCGTCTCTTGGAATAATGTCCCCAACGCATGGTTCAACATTTGCTCTTATCAGTTCTGGTATTGCTGGAGCTGTACCTGTTACTACAAATCAAGAAAACCCGGGAGATGAAAGAGGATCATGGTTTGAAGGTGGAAAATATGGGTACCCAAGAGATCAAGCAACACTTACAATGGATCTTCAAGTTCCAGAATTTATGCATTATCTTTATTACGATGTACAGTTTTTCAGCACCGAGTACCCTGAGTGGGTTGGTACAGAATATAATGATAAATTAACAATTACTGTTGATTCACCTTTAATGGGATCATCAGAGTATATTATTGACATAAACAGCGGATATTTTGTTCTTGAATCTGATGGAATTCCAGGAACTGGTTTTGATGTGTTTGCAAGAAGTGGAAATCCAGAGAGTGTTGATTGGGTTGATACAACATATAGAAACCCCGGTATTGATGCTGGTGCTTCTGATCTTATTCCTATTGGAGGAGAAACCCATCCAGTTGCACCACATGAGCAAATAACAGTTACAATTGATGTACATGATACTGGAGATAATATCATGGATAGTGCTGCTTTTATTGATAATTTAGTATTTTCCGGATATGCAAAAACAGAGATAATCGCCAGAAAAACCGCTCAGGATTTAAATGGCGGTGATGTGGAATGTAATGACACCATAAAGTATACGGTAACTATCAGCAACACAGGAACGGCCGACCAACATAACAATGGAGGTAACGAATTCGAGGATGTTATACCACAGAATGCAACATATGCTGAAGGAACGGCTACAGCAACATCTGGAACGGTAAACTACAACGTGGCAGAAAACAAAATAACATGGAACGGAGCAGTAGACGCAGAGAGTAGCGTTTCGTTAACGTTTAAGGTAACCGTAGATTCATCACTTAGTAACGGTTCACTCATATCAAATCAGGGAACAGTGTACTGGGATAGTGACGAAGATTTAATAAATGATGCAGCAGAGTTAACAGACAATCCCCATATCGATGATGGTATGGACCAGGATGGGGATGGAGATACAGACGATGATGATCCGACAAATCTGTATGTCGTTGCTTTTGAACCACCCTTAATGGTAGAAGAGAGGTTCTCAGACGATGCTGCATACGGAAGGGCAACCCAGTCATACATGGGACGCAAATGGTTTGAAACGAGCGAGAAGTCTGGAGAAAGTAATTTTGAGGTTTCATCGGGTTATCATTATTTAACATCGAACTCATTTAAAACAAAACTTAGATCATCGGGCAGTTCACAGTACTGGTATTACAACCTGTCTGCCCTTGAAAGCGAAATAAAATGGTGGGAGATATGGTTCAAATGTGGAAATGCTAGTGAGGAATCAGATCTATACCTTAATTTCAAAAACAGCAATGGCAATAACATTGCAAGAATGAAACTTGAGTACACACAGATGGAAGATTCTTCGTCTCCGGTAAACCATGGTCTAGAGCTCTCTTTCCGCAGTCCATCAAGTAGCTGGGTTCGCCTGAACACTCCTACAAGTGGATATTTATATAATAATTGGTATAAAATAAACATTGAGAAAAATGGAGCTAATTACATCAATTATTCTTTATACAGAAAAGATATGGGCTTGGTTGATTTTAAAAGCGACTTAACACTAGAGGCACCCTTTACTGAGTTAGCATATATTGAATGGAGCAATACAAAAGAACCCGTTGTATGCCCTATGTTCTTTTGGGACGACCATAGGCTAGGACTTATAAATGATTAGAAATTAAAGAGATGGTGGTGAAAAAGCATGGTAAAGGTATTTGACAAAAACATGTTCATTATGCTGTTTGCAGTAATGATCGGCATTGTGCTAATAACCTATTTTATGGCAGATATTGTAAATCAATCAACAATCGAATCGTTAACAGCTGAGCATGTTGCCGAGATTGGGACCATCGAAGAAAAAAATATCAACTTTACCAGTAATTTTCTTGAATCGTCAGTATTGCTTGATTCTGCAAGAGAAGATAGAGCATTTGGTAACTATCATTTTGATCTAGCAAGTCTATTTTATAGCAGTGCATTGTCCGAAAAAAACATATTGACAATGGAATTGCATAAAAATAGAACCATCGATAACTGTACCAAAGCAATGCCAATGTACTTTAATTCTCACTTAAATTTCAAAAGCGCTTCAAACTTTTTCAATAATACAAAAAAATACACCGAGTACAGTAGCTATCTAGAATTGCTCGATCTTTATGTTAATTTAACCGAATCTGGCGGCAAATTAACTATGTTAAGGTATAATGCCAGTAGATATCTTAAATATCTAACAGAAAACATAACGGTTATAAACGGATCCGCAGCTTTAGGCAATGTATCCGATCTAATGGATTTATTTAATGAAACCATGATCATGTACGGCAGCGAACTAGATACATATGAAGAATACGAAGATGATATAGATGAATACAACATAGAAGGATTTAGTACGATACGCGAACCTTCGTAGAAAACAGAAAAATACCTAGTAAAAAAAATAAGCAGTTGGATCTTTCATTTTTTCTAGATAGGTCCACATTAATTTGGAAAATATGGCTTTTTGAGTTAAGAAAACCGGGCAAATAAGGAAAAGATTAAAGAAAGGGAGTTATTTACTCCTTTGCAAAACAGAGCATTTGCCCTGGTAGTGTAGTGGCCTATCATCCTAGCCTGTCGAGCTAGGGACTCGGATTCAAATTCCGGCCGGGGCGCTTTCTTGGTTTCATTGGATTTATATGAATCATTGCGTAACCATCTAGACAAAATCTCGATGTTCAACACATTTCATTGCTCATTTTGGCATTTTTACACGATAAATATAAATAACAATATAACCAAATTATTAGTAGGAGACAGATGGTGAAGATGAGAAATACTGTTGCAATGCTAATTGTAGGACTAATTTTCGTTAGTGTTTTTACTGTTTTTTTACCTGTTGAAATATGTACTGCTTCTGGGAGCACAATATATGTTGATGATGACAACACAGAAGGTCCCTGGAATGGAACGCTAGCATACCCATACCAACATATTCAAGATGCAATCAATATCGCCAATGAAAGTGACACGATTTATGTTCACGGTGGGACATACAATGAAAACATAATCATCAACAAGACTATAACTTTAATAGGCGAGGCCAACACTTCAACGATACTTAAGAGCGATAGTGGTAGTAAACGTACAATAGAAGTTACAGCAAACAATATATCCATATCCAAATTTACAATTCAAAATATCGATGGATCAGATAACAAGCACTGTGTTTTTTTAGACCATGTGATACATTGTAGTATTACTAAAAATATCATTAAGGATGGTGAAAATGGAATATACATTGTAGGGTCAAGTGGAAATACTATCGAAAGAAATACCATTGAAAACAATGATGCTCGAGGCATCTCTCTTTCACAGTCTGTTAGTAATACAATAAGGTATAACACAATACAAAATAATGTAAATAGCGGAATGTATTTTTCCTTGAGTTCAAATTCAAATACAATATATCAGAATGTAATAAAGGTAAATCACAGGTACGGAATCAGCTTCTCAGGTTCTTCCAATAATGTAATCCATCATAACGATTTTGTGGATAATTACGATAATAATGCCAATGATCCATCTACAAACACCTGGGATGATGGAACTGAAGGAAATTACTGGGATGATTATACAGGCGTTGATGAAAATCCGGAAGATGATATTGGAGATACGCCATACGACATACCTGGTGGCGGAGGTAACCAGGATTTATATCCTCTTTGCCCTTGTGCAAGTGGAAATCAAAAACCATCTGCATACATAGACTTAATTAGTCCAAACCCAGCAACACAAGGCCAAACCGTAAATTTTAATGGCCACGGAATGGATGATGATACAATAATTGAATGGGAATGGAGTTCAAGTAAAGATGGTGTTTTGAGTAGCTCCGAAGACTTCTCCTCGTCAAGTCTATCTGTTGGGACTCATACTATCAAATTCAGAGTAAAAGACGACGATGATCAGTGGTCAGATTATGCTCAGGAAACTCTTATAATAAATCCTCAAGACAGTCAGAACAAAAAGCCAGTAGCAGAAATTGTTACAATAAATCCAAACAATGCAGATTATGAAGAATCGGTGTATTTCCACGGTCTTGGAACAGACTCTGATGGCATTGTTGTAGAATATAAATGGCGCTCCAGTAAAGATGGCATTTTAAGTAGTGAGTCAACTTTTACAAAATCTGACTTATCAGTTGGAACACACACCATATATTTCAAAGTAAAAGACAATCAAGGAGAATGGTCGAGTGAAGATTCGTCAAGTCTCGTTATCAATCCCAGTCCAACATCAGAAAATGAACCGCCAACTGCAGATGCAGATGGGCCTTACGTAGCCCATGCACACACATCAATATCATTTGATGCTTCTAAAAGTTTAGATCCAGATGGAGATAACATTGTTTCATATGCATGGGATTTCGGTGATGGAACAAACGGAAATGGGGTGACCGTTAATCACTCATACAATCTAAGTGGCAATTATACCGTGGAACTTACCATAAGTGACGATCAAGGAAAAACATCCACAATCTCAACATATGCCAACATTGCAACTCAATCAATGAACCAAAACGACAAGGACAATAATGACGAGGAAAATGACAGTATTCCTGGTTTTGAAATCACCCTGATAATCATTGCAATAGGCACCATATTGTCCAAAAAGAAACATCAGTAAACTACAATCAAATTAACAGCCATTGCCCATTTGTTCAAAGCGCATGAAACATTTGAGTTCCTATTTTACTTCCCGCACACATATTTTACTTATATGTGTCCATTCTTATTTTAATCTAAAAAATTGATAAAAACAATAGAAAAGCATATATATCAGGAATGTACAAATTATATAATATGTTAAGAATAAAAATGAAGAGAGGGAGAAAAAAAGATATTTTTGTAAATATTATAACACTCAGTACCATGTCAAAAGCAATAGCAAATAAAACAGGCATAAAAAAAGAAAATGCCAAGCGAATTGCTGGGTTTATTATGGATCTATTTGGATATGATAACCGCATTATCGATAACATCCTGAAACCAGAAGATAGACAAGTACTCTATATGCTGGAGGCAGAGGATTTACTTACAACTGGACGAAATGAGGAAAAATTATATGACGGCAGAGAATGGCTGACACATTATTGGGAACTTAGAAAAAGCACCATTTTAAAATACGCAAAAAATGGAATTAAAAAGGGCAAAAGAGCATCCTCGTTCAAAATGGAGGATGACAATGTATCAAAGAGGAACATATACAACTCGCTCTCAGACGACGTGTGGGCCATGAGAAAAAATTCTGGGGGAACCTACTCGTAATTTAGGATTCCATCAAGAAATCTCTCTACGGCGGAGTAACCCACCACCTACATCAAATTAGGAGCAATGGAATTAAAATAGTCGTGTGAGTAGTGGAAATCGTTCCAGCAATTTTTCGAGGAAATCCATCTGTAAAAGATTAAATGATTTAAATTTAGGACAACGTACAGACACATAGGCATTCCCCACATTTCCTGCGTTATCATAAGCTTTTACTTCTAGATCATATTGTTGCCATTTCTCTGCAGTGAAACTCCATGAATAAGAATACTGTTCTGGAAACTCTGCAACTTTACCTCCATTGAACCAAATTTCAACTTTTTGTACACCCGAACTTGATTCATAAACCGTCGCCTTAACTTCGTTGTTACCTGGTAGAATATTTCCCCATTCTGGCTTTTCAATAGTTACAGTTGGTTTAGTTCTGTCTATTTTTATATCTTGAATCAGGTTATGAGGAGTTTCCTCATTTTCAGCGGCATCAACAGACCAAAACTCAATCGTATTATCAAACCCATCCGTAGATATTTTAGGTTTGTTGTTAGAATCATATATCTTCTGCTGCCCGCCGTTTATTTCGTAATACGTTATGATGTCTTCTGATGGAGACACATCATCATGTGCATACAGAGTAAACTCTACTGATACAGTATACCAACCGCCATCACCATCTGGAGATGCAGGATTCATCTCATATTCCGTCCATGGTGGATCATGATCAGATCCTAACCAACTCACACTCCATTTATCTAGGAATGGTGTATCAATTGGAATTACTCTCGTAAACGTTGCCCGCAATCTAATAGGATCATCAGGCAGACTTGAAATATCCTTCCCCGGATTAATGCTTCCTAAAAGCACCTGCGTTCCCTGTTCATTTAAGATATCGAATTGTATGCTTCCTACTGGCGTTGAATATATCGCATCAAATTCTTCCCATTCTAAAAAGCCACTGTCTGTTGGAATTACCGTTGAAACAACAACTGCCTGAGTAACAATCTCCTTTTCGTTACCAAAATTATAGCTAACATCTGGAGAATCCGTAGACCGATAGACTTGCCATACGCTGCCAAAAGCATCTGCATACTCGCTTGCCTGATCACGTTCATCTTCCCATGTTGCAAAGATTCTCCCGTCACCGACAGCAAGATTGTTCCAATCTACACTCTGCGAGGACCCATCTGAAAGCATATGCTCATCAGTTTGTACTTTTCCATCGGAAGATACCAGTGTTCCCCAGAGATCGCTACTACCATCATACGAAATAAAGAACAGCGTTTCTAAATATGGTACTACATCCGATTTTACGTACTGGTAACCCGCCTGTACAATAAAATTGTCAAATACAACATTGCCATATTTATCTAATATCTTGCCCCATACGTTACCACGCCACATACCACTACTTAGATCTGCATCATTCCATGCTACGAAATACCTCTCAGTTTGTGGACAGAACGAAACAGAAGGGAAAATATTGTCCTTGCTATCAGTACCATCAGCAATAGGTATGGTCGATCCCACCTTATTACCATCTGAGTCATACCGTTGTGAAAAGAGGCTGAATGGACCAGTTTCGGGGTTATATCCATCTTCATAAACAACCATGAAATTCCCTTGGCTATCTGAACAAATCCATGGTTCATCCTGACAGTTCGCACCAGCAGCAACCTGAAAATCAGATCCTACAGGGTTACCATTCTCATCATATATCCTCCCATAAACATCATAGTTATTGGTACTATCACGGGCATCCTCCCAAACAATAAAAAATCTTTGACTGTAGCTATCATACGCAACACAGGAATCACACTGCAAACTTGGCGCATCACAGATGGTAAACCTCTTAGTAACTTGACCCTCCGAGGTAACGAGAGCGGCATTTATGTCTGCCTCGTATCGATTTATAATCTCATCAGCAGGGTTTTCCCCCCATACAACGAAAAATTTCCCATTACCGTACGCAATGGACGGATTTTCGGCATGATATGAATAGTCATCACCTGGAGAAATCTCAATATCTGCATCTCCACTGGGATTCGGGTCGCCTCCATCAGAATTGTACGTCCTTGCATGAATGCAACACGAGATAGTTCTTTCCATTTCAAGAGGCAGATCCTCTGGCCCCAATCTTTCCTCCCATGCAGCAAGAAATCTACCATTGCCATATTCCACATCAGAATCCCATGCTCCCTCAAGATAATTTTTGTATGAAATCATAATATCTGGATCTGTCCGATCATCCCATGAAAAAATCATATCAAAATTACTTTCATCTTCTGCAGTTGGGTCTCCATAAAACATGTAGATAAAAGAATGTCCAGGAGGTACCTCTGGCACTCTTACCAATACATTTGCAGATTCACCATCTATCACCTCGCCTATCCAGTAATAAAGATCGTTTCCTTCATCGTCGGTAAAACGAAGGTCCTGTAAATCTGGTTGCATATCTGAATCATAATAGACAACCATATCCAAAACATACTCATTGAACGTCGTACTTCCATGGTTGCTGATATCGATTTCTTTCATCCGTGTCCATGCTGGATTATACCATGCAGCATAAGTGTCTTTCATAATTACTTTTCCTTCGCTTTTGTCCACGATATAATTGTAAGATTTTCCGACATCAATTCTACTTTCATCTAAAAAGTCATCCTCCCATAAGAAGGACCCTGCACCTAACGTAACGACGGGTTCCTCGTTTGTTGAACAAGTTTCTGTTCTACTATTGCTAGTCAAAACCATAGCCTGTACTGCCGAAGATACCACTAAAACAACTAAAATCAATATAGCAGTAGTTTTTAATATATTTCTATCTTTTTTCATATTTATTTCACCTCATACCATTCATATTGCCACAACAACCATACATCCCAACTACCAGGAATGATATCGTCCCCAAGAACCCAAATACGCGGTATGGCCCCATTTTCTGTATCCCACTGAATTGTTCGAATAATGCTTATGTCCGTACCATTTATCCTAAAACCATATTCATATTCATCATAACTTTGATCATATCCATATCCAACTTCAAAATTAATATTTTCAACTAAATCATTAGTAAAAACCGTGAAATGCCCCATCTTGCCCCATTCCCAGTCAAATTTTAAAATACAGCTGGGATTCAAAACAACATTTCCATAAATAAAAATCTCATTTGAGTTTTTATCATAAAATGTTACCTCAACTTCAGGGTTAAAACCGACGCCATCTGTTTCAATTTTGAAATAACCCACATCTCCGCGTTGCCATTCAACACTAACTGTTGTACCAGGATACATACCAATAATTCCATCCATTTCAAAATTTCCAAGATCAATTCGATCTAATTCAATTACAAGCTCTTGATTAACTTCGACTTCAAATAAACCATAATCCCCAATAGTCCACGAACCAGAAAGATCAAGTCCTATCCCTTGAAAATCAACAGATAAAACTAAGTCAATTAGCTCAGTTATTTTACCAGACCATTTGAGGTTTTCAATTTCAGATGAAATATAATCGAAAGATATATATAAATCATCTGTAGCTACTGCATCAACACCAACATATAGAACTTGTTGATCTTGTTCTGTATCATAAACTGTGATCCCAAACCCAAGCAAAGCATTATTATTTGTATCAAAACCAACTGATACATGATCACTGCTGGCATCAGGAAGGTTAAATGATACATAGCCATATCCATTGTGAATGTAGATTTCTCCTGTTATCTCCCATTTATCAAACCTTAGAGGTACATTTATTGTTGTAGTTACGCCCGAAGATTTAGAAGCAGTAATCGAACCTTGCAAGTTTGGTACATCGATAAATCCATCAACCCGTAATTTTTGTGGGAAATTATTTATTTCAATAAATGGTGTATCACTATCATAAAGAGATAATGCCATTCTGTCAATATTGCTACTCATATCAAGATCTGCAAAACCTGAGCCGCTAAGTGATGAAAGATAGAGTTTAAGCCCCCATCTGGCAGTAATTATTTTTGGCAGGTTCTCTAACTCAAGTTTGACAAGGTTACCCTCCTCAACAGAATCCATCATATATGTTACAGAATAGATTTGGTCACTTTCATATTTGAAGGATCTTTCGCCCAGCACAGTAAGATCAAATGACATATGTTCAGGCAGTGGATCAATTGTGAAACTCTGAATAATATCAGATAGAGCTCCCCCTTCAGCTTTAAATGAAATCTTTGTTGAAACACCTGTACTACTACCAAAATTATAACTAATTTTAGCTTCGCGAGGAACAGACGTTATCTGAAGTTCTGCCGCAGGTTCAAAATCAAACGAGAAAAGCCTATAAGATGCTTCACTTCCTGACTCTGAAACTGTTAAATAACTATTGAAATAGGATAGCTTGTATTCTCGTCCAAGGTCATAAGGTTTTATGTTCATGCGATAAACCCTTGGATCCTTTATCTTGTTTCTCCCAAAGAAAAACCGTGTTTCTACCCTGTTTGGTCCCTCATCATTTTCAGGAGAAGCATAACCGATTCTTGCGCAAAAATATGATTCTGAGTTAGCAGGCAATGGGTTTGCATAGGTATTAAAAGTTCTTTGAAAAAAATTGATGAGTGTTTCATAGAAAGTTCCAAAAAATCCACTCTTAGTACTGTCAGTTATCCGCCCTAAAATGTTGATAATTTTATTGTTTTTTGTGTTATCAAAATTACCTGAAAAAGAAGTATACGATTTTGCCTTTGATTTCAATAAAGAAAAGGGGAATCTGATTTCCAATGAAACTTCGAAATCCTCAGTAGTATCACACATTGTCTCCAAGGTAAACTGTGTTTGTACAACATCTACAAACTCATCTTCATCTTCAAGATAAATTTTTGTTCTAACAAACTGTAAACGCGCGGTCGTATCATCAACATTCTCCATGGTTAACTTATAATCTTTCCAACCTCCGCCTTTCAACATCAAACTGAACTGTTCCAGATCAATATCAAGTTTAATTGATTCATCTGCATCATTGTATTTTGTATAGATCCATACACCAAACTCATCACCGTAGCCTAATACAACTGCAGAATTTGTTAACTTATTACTATCAATAACATCACAGTTAGCCGCACATTGTTCATTTATGCCGCATATATATATCGTTTTTTCATCTATCAACATTGCAGTTCCAGAGTATCCTGCAGGTAGCATGCTAACAATCAACATAAAAACTACTATACCTACGATTATAAATCGTTTCATATTTTGATTCACCTCTTCTTAGCCCATTATATATTTGTTCCTAGCAGTATATAGCATTTGCGATTTTTCTCCTACCAACTAGAGGGATTTCCAAATGAGCGCTCATCTTTTAAATGATTAACGTTGAATTTAAAAAGTAGGGGTATTTTTATTCTTCTCCCCCAGAAATAAATCTGGAGGAGGAGAACAAAACAATGGAATTGGATGTGGATGCACACATAAAAAACTATT
>Ga0307431_1000810_pt1 | contig 19503 bp, 14 predicted proteins | sample SalMarWE160170MG_FD_202155 | JGI IMG/M metagenome (GOLD analysis project Ga0307431, IMG submission 202155) | Salt marsh sediment microbial communities from the Plum Island Ecosystem LTER, Massachusetts, United States - WE1603-170 | ecosystem: Environmental > Aquatic > Marine > Intertidal zone >...
GCCTCATACCCTCCACTCCCCCTCAAACGAGCGGATGACTTATAATTTATCCCCTCATTCCCCAACCAGGTTAGAGCCCCCACTGGAGATGAGAGGAGATACCCATTCATACTACTTACCACTACCGTTTAGGCTCTTCTCTTCCTTCTGACTACCCAGTAGATAACCAGCCCGGCTATTACTCCACCGGTTATACCCCAGATAACAGGCCAGTTAAGTGCCGCTGCTGGCGGTGGTAGCGGTGCCGGTGGCGCTGGTGTCACTGGTGGAGTAGGTGGGGCTGGCTTTTCCTTTACTGTAAATGAACCACTAAGTCCGTTAACATCTACCGTATAGCTGCCGGCCACATCCCTAGCGGTGGAGAAGGTTACCTCCTGACTGGTACCAGGACCAAGTGTTACCTCCTTGGTTGCTTCGACCACACCATTTATCTCAAGCGTGACCTCATAGCTACCAGCGGCATCACCAGCGTTGGTAATCAGGATGCTGATGGTTACAGTTTCCCCAATATTAACCTCACTTGGGGATATGGAGAGGTTACTACTGGTGAAAACAGCAGCTGGTACTGCCCCCAGGGTGGTGAAGGTATATTCGTCAGATACCGCCAGATTATCTGCCCTGTCGGCTGATATTACCCGGTAGTGATGGGTGGTGGCCGGGGTTAAGTCACTGAGGTGGACAAAGTGTTCAATGACCCTTTCTGGGTCCAGAGGTGAGAAATCGCCTGGGCTGGACCAGTATTCCACCTGACTGTCACTCTTCTCATGAGTCCTCCAGGTAATATCAACACTGGTCTCAGTGATATTAGTCGCTGACACCTCTGAAATTCTAGGAGGTATAGTATCAGGTGGCATTGGTCCGCCTCCCCCGGGAGGTGGTGGGGTGGGGATAGTTACCGTAAGGTCTAGCTCTGTTACCTCACCACTGTGCCACTCAGCCGTCTGTTCGGTAGATACCCCGTTTACGTAGAAGGTTATGGTAGCTCCGTCAAGGAGATCCCCCTGGACAATAAGCTTCGGCCCCATTGGGTCTGGACTACCGTAAACGCCGGCAGCAGTAGTCACTATTGGATTACCTTGAACGTCGGTCCTGATTCCTTCGCCCCTGGCCTCGACTTCAGTCCCAGATGGTGCTGGACTATCGTTTATCGCAACCGTGCCGTAGAAGGCGTGAGGTAATGGCGGAATTTCCTGGGCGTGAGCCGGGATAGCCCACAGCATTAACAACAAAGCCGCTGTAGCCAGGGTAATTACCTTTGTCCTCATAGCTGCCTCTCCTCAAGGGCGGCTCCACCAAAGTGGAGCCGCCCTTAATCAGTGTTTGCCATTACCTGAGTGATACCGGGGTGAAGGTAAAGCCGGCTAGAGTGCCATCATTTAGCATGAATACCCAATAGCCATAAGTCCTCAGCATCCAGCCATCGGGTGGCTGACCCACACCATTCCAGTCGGCAATAGCTCCGCCGGTGTAAATCCAGGACGGCTGGTTCACTGATGGGCTGACCACCAACTTGTATCCAGTTAGCCCACCGGTAACTTCCTCAACACTTACCAGAGCTTCATCAGCCTTTAAGCCAACATCGGCTATGTAAGCCAAGCCTACCAGGTTCCAGCCTGAGTATAGCTGCTTGGATGGCACTGAAAGATTCGGACTATAGAGTATAGGTGCTGTGTCAGCCGAAGCCATCCTGACATATATAGCGTCACAGGGCTTTAAGGCATAATCGCTGGTGAGTGCTACCCAGGCTTGGGTCTGGTTATTAAAGTAGTAAGCCGGGCTGGTTGCGTGTACATCAAGTCCATCACCCAGAGCTGCATACTCACCCCAGGTATCACAACCCGGGTCAAGGGCTATGGGTGTGGAGATAATGTTCCAGCCAACACCGACGCTGACCATAGCGTAGCCAAAGTAGGCAATATTGTCATCAAGCACGGTCTGGAATTCTCTGGTCAGCCATGGCTGGTAGCCTATACTACCGACTACTTCGTCACCAGTACCACCGGGGTTTGCGTTGGCCTCCTCAGGTCCGCTAATATCACCCCACCAGTTGTAGCTGGCATCAGCGTCACTACCCACAGCCAGTATCTGTAACCCTGTAGTATTACCGGTGATGTTATTGAATTGAATAGTAGCATCGGCTACCATTGCCATGAACTTGATACCGGTCTCGTTACCAGAGATGGTATTCTGCTCTATGGTCAGGCTACCACCACTAACCACCTCATCCACTTCTATGCCGACTAGGCTGCCTGAGATACCCTGTATCACATTATTGCGAATGATGAAATTATCAACAGCCCTGACCTTGACAATTTTTATCCCGAAATCGGTATAACCGGTAATAGTCAGATTCTCCAGGGTAACATTGCTGCCGGTTAGCTCACCAATGCTTATGCCACCGCTGATAATTGTACACTCACCACTCCCGGTGATGGTTATCGGTTTGTCAATAGCTACATCCCCGCTGTATGTTCCGCATCCCAGATCTAGGGTACCGCCGGGTGGGGTGTTATCAATCTCATCGCCCAGGTCGCCCATTGCCGTGGTAAAGCTCCACGAATAGGCTGAGGCTAGTGGTGTGCCAGCAACATCGGTAATAGCCGTGCTCAGGGTGGCAGTATAGGTCGTGTTGGCGGCTAAATCAGCGCTGGGGGTAAAGGTAGCGGTATAGGTACCGCCATCATAGGCGATACTACCCGATACCCCATCCAGGGCAAAGCTGCCGGTGGTTATGGTTAATTCATCCATAGCCTCGCTGAAGGTAGCCGTTATTACTGTGTCCACAGCCACATCGGTGGCATCAGCCGCAGGTGAAGTGCTAACTACCGTGGGCGGAGTAGTATCCCCAGCCTCGGTGGTAAAGCCCCAGGAATAGGCTGAGGCTAATGGATTGCCAGCAGCATCGGTAATAGCTGTGCTCAGGGTGGCAGTATAGGTGGTGTTGGCGGCTAAATCACCAGTGGGAGTAAAGGTAGCGGTATAGGTACCGTTATCATAGGTGACGTTACCTGATACCCCGTCCAGGGTAAAGCTACTGGTGGTTAGGGTTAATTCATCCATTGCCTCGCTAAAGGTAGCGCTCACCGCAGTGCCAACAGCCACACCAGTGTCATCAGCCGCAGGTGAAGTGCTAGATACCGTGGGCGGAGTGATATCCGCGCCGACCACACTCACCGAATCCGCGGTCCATGTTGCCGGTATCTCCTCAGCTGAGATATTTGACAGCATACCGTTGGATAGACTTATTGTGCTGCTACTGCCTTCAGCACCGATAACATGGAAGTGCAATACTGCCAGATACCCGGAGCCGTTTACCCCATCCATGCCCGGAACATTCTGAACAATCGTCCATGTTCCCGAGCTAATCTCATTAGCGATATCAACCGGTATCTCCTCTGCCCCTATCAGCCCCGAGGCTACACTACTTAGCTCAAGCACCAGGGCATCAAACGAGACATTGTAGTTACAGGCGTCAAAGTCTGCGACCTCGGTGATATCAACATTAGCCGTAAAGTCACTATCAGGGGCAGCTTCAGCGGGGGCATCAATGCTAACTATAACCGCTCCCGGTGGTGCTGACTCCGTAGTAAAGCTCCACGAATAGGCTGAGGCCAGTGGATTGCCAGCGGCATCAGTAATAGCCGTGCTCAGGGTGACAGTATAGGTGGTACTGTAGGCTAAATCACCAGTGGGAGTAAAGGTAGCCGTATAAGTACCGCTATCATAGGTGACATTACCTGATACCCCGTCCAGGGTAAAGCTGCCGGTGGTTAGGGTTAATTCATCCATTGCCTCACTGAAGGTAGCGCTCACCGCAGTGCTAACAGCTACACCAGTGTCATCAGCCACAGGCGAGGTGCTAGATACCGTGGGCGGCGTGGCATCGGAAACAGTCACTGAGTCCCCAGTCCAGGTTGCCGGTATCTCCTCAGCCAGGATGTTTGACAGCATACCGTTGGATAGACTTATGTCGCTGCTACTGCCTTCAGCACCGATAACATGGAAGTGCAATACCGCCAGATACCCGGAGCCACTTACTCCATCCATGCCCGGAACATTCTCAACAATCGTCCATGTCCCCGGGCTAAGCTCATTAGCGATATCAACCGGTACCTCCTCTGCCCCTATCAGCCCCGAGCTTACACTACTTAGCTCAAGCACCAGGGCATCAAACGAGACATTGTAGTTACAGGCATCAAAGTCCACGACCTCGGTGATATCAACGTTAGCCGTAAAGTCGCTGCCAGGTGCTACCTCAGCCGGGGCATCAATGCTAACGGTTGCATCTGGTGCCGCTGCCACCGGGAGCAGTGCTCCACTACCCAGAAGCAAGGCTACAACAGTGGTTATTATGCCCAGAATTTTCAATTTTTTTCTCATTCCTGTCCTCCCTTACATCGCCATTTCCCCCTCCTCTTTAGAGGGGGTAACTAGGTTTTAACCAAGCCTCCTACCCATCTCGACTCCGATTAAGGTCTGTCTTCTTGTTTTATCTCTAACCAATGACGTTACTCCAGACCGGCAATTATCCTTTCCACCATGGTGATATCCCGAGCGTCGATAAGTCCATCCTGGGTAGCATCAGCCCCGGGCGTTGCCGCATCCAGACCGGCTATAATCCTCTCCACCTTGGTAATGTCCCGAGCATCAACCAGTCCATCGCCAGTAGCATCCCCCGGAATCACCTCCTGTATTATTGTGGTAAAGCTCCACCAATAGGTTGCTAGCGGATTGCCAGCAGCATCGGTAATAGCCGTGCTCAGGGCAGCCGTATAGGTAATATTCTCTGCTAAATCAACACTGGGGGTAAAGGTAGCCGTATTGGTACCACTATCGTAGGAAATAGTACCTGATATCGACGTCATGGTCTGAACCACCAGGGTAAAGCTACTGGCAGTTATGGTAGACTCATCCATCACCTCGCTGAAGGTGGCGCTAACCGCAGTACCAACCGCTACACCAGTCTCATTAGCCTCGGGTGAAGTGCTAACTACCGTTGGCGGCGTAATATCAGCCGTGGTAAAGCTCCACGAATAAGCTGCCGCTAGTGGATTGCCAGCCGCATCGGTAATAGCCGTGCTCAGGGTAGCGGTATAGGTGGTGCTTCCCGCCAGGTTGGCATCCGGGGTGAAGGTAGCCGTATAGCTGCCGCTATCATAGGCAACACTGCCCGATACACTATCCAGGGTAAAGCTGCTGGTAGTTATAGTTGAGCTATCCATAGCCTCGCTGAAGATAACGCTCACCGCAGTATCAACACCCACATCAATGGCATCAGCTACCGGTAAAGTGCTAACTACCGTTGGTGGTGTAGTATCAAGGGCTGGTGTTACTGTCAGGTTAAGCTCGGTTACCGCTCCAGAGCTGAAGGCATAGGTTTGGTCCGCCTCATTACCATTGGCATAGAAATATATGGTAGCCCCGGTGGCAATTTCACCCGTAACCGCAAGCTTCTCATCAAAGGCACCTGAGCCACCATACTGACCTTCAACCGTAGTGGTGATGCTGCCGCACTCCACTCCCCCCACCTTAGCCGTAACCACCGTCCCCACCGCCGCTGATGAGCCACCTACGGTCAGTGTCCCATAGAAGGCGTGGGGCATAGTCGGTATGTCGGCATAAGCCGGGAGGGCACAGAGCAGCAGCGCCACTATTATCAATGGGTAGAAAAACCATCCTCTTTTTCTTTTCATATCTTCCTCCCCAATTTTTATGTTCCTCTCTTATATCCCCAACATTCCCTAAACTCAAGGGGGAGGGGGAGTTGGGGGTCCCCCTCCCCCATCCTGGATTGTCAGCCTGCTCTCCCGTCGCCGGCTGTTAGTTAAGGTCCGGTGCTATCGGCGTGATTTCAAATCCGGCCAGTGTAGCCGCATTCTGCATGTAAATCCAGTAGCCCAGACCGGCGAATATGTCGTCATCTACACCGTCCTGACCGGAGGCGACAGCCCAGCTTGTCCCGGTAATGCCATATATGTCGGTCTGGCCGGCATTTAGTGACGGGCTGACCACCTGGCCGTAACCGGGCAGACCAGCCGCTGTCAGGGCGACCGAAGCCACAGCGTCGTCGGCTAACATGGCGTCACTAGCCGAGGTATAGCCGAGGTATGACAGGCTAGCCAGGTTCCACCCTACCGCCAAATCCTTGCTCGGGGTAGTGAAGGCGCCGGCGTCAAACTTCAGCAGCACGTAGGTGATGGCGCTCATCTTGACATAGACGGCATCGCACGGGCTCAGCGTGTAGGCGCTGGTTATCTGCGTCCAGCCGCCATCGTAGTAGTAGCCGATGCTCATTCCTGAAGGAATCAGCTCCTGAACAGTATCAGCAGCCGAGATGAGCGGTACCGGCGTCGACAGGGTGTTCCAGCCGGCAATCAGCTTCATCTCCACTGCCTGGTAGGAAGCGTTGTCCGCCACCACATCCGCCAGTGACTTGTGCAGCCACGGGGTGAAGGTAACATTTTGGGTTACTGCCTCGCCGCTGCCCCGGGCGGTGGTGCTGGCATAGGTGCCGGTGCCGGCGCTGGGTCCAGTGGCATCACCAAACCAATTGTACTTGCAGTCAGGAGCAGCGCTGGAGGTGTCTGTATTATATATGGCCCAATCACCAGTTCCGGTAATGTCGTTGTACTGGATGTCTACATTAGTGCCAACAAAGGAGGTACTACCAACCAACTTAATCCCGTAGAGAGTAAAGCCACTTATGGTATTATTCTTGAAATTGAATGTAGGGGCGGGGGTAGCCCCGCCGACCCAAAAACCTTCGGTACAATCAGAAAAGGTGTTTTCGGTTATAGCGTAGTCACCAGTCATACCGGTCGGGTCTTCCCAAGTGGACATGCCCTCCATGCAGTTACTGACCGTGTTACCACTTACTGTTGCAGTTATGTCGCCTGCGCCTCCCTGAGCCACTGCGATGCCACTGCTCTCACAAGCAGTAAAATCGGATATTGTATTGTTGGTTATGCTGACGCCGCTGATAGTATTGGCATTGCTTTCCAGATATATGCCACCCCTGTATGGGGCAGCGTCTGGGCCTAGACCGGTGAAGGTATTGTTGGTGATAGTCCCTGAGGTTACGGTCGCGTTAGGCTCAAGCATGATATTATCACCGGGGACATTAACGAATTTGCAGTTTTGGACGGTAAACGCGGTACGCCTGAGGTAGATGCCGCGGTTTTGATGATTACCCGTCGGGAGGTTGGTAATGGTCAAGCCATCAAAGGTTAGATTGGTGCCATGTGTATCGATAGTATCAGATGTGGCGGTGTTTGTGGTTTGACCGCTACCGTCAATGGTGGTGTAGTCGGCGCCATTTAGCGACTTTATCGTCAGGTAGCTATTGCTAAAGCTCAGATAATTGGTGCTGTTGTCCACCTCATAGTGACCGTCACCTAGCACTATATAGTCGTAAGCCGTAGCCGCATCTGTTGCCAGGTCGACATACTTCCCGCCTTTATAAACATCCCAGTCGTAGTCGCCGCTAGAAACATCTGTCTCCTGTGCCGGGGCCGAAGTCGTTGGTGCATAGGTATGTATCAGGTTGTCGTACCTGTCGTAGAGTGAAGCCCCGGGGCAAACCTGCATTGTCCAGGTAGCATCGTCTAAACCGCTATATGAGGCAGTCAGGGTATGGGTGCCAGCAGTACTGTCCCTGTAGTATATTTCCTTGGCACCATCGGCAAGGGTTTGGGTGCCGGTTATCTGGGTATACACGCCAGTACCATCGATAGAGAAGGTGCCGGTACCCGAGCTTGAGCTCAGCGTTACCTGGGCACTGATGTAGCTACCGGTATTACAAAGGTTCCCGTACTGGTCCTCCACCTGCAGGTAAAGAATGCTGGAGTACATGTTTATCATGGTGTACTTATCTGAGAGCCCGGTAACTGCCCTTGGTGATGCAGTATAGTCAAAGTCCAGCGTGGTGGCGACGTTCTCGTCAATAGTGTAGCCGTTGCTATCGCACAACACGTCCTGCGCTGCCTCGGTGGTGCGGATGAAACCAACGTGCTCTAATCTGGTAGTAAAACCCCAGCCATCCTTAGCATAGGTTGGGTTGACGATACCAGCCGTAGAGAGGAACTTAACGTAACAATCGTCATCATCGGTAGCTATATCGCAGGGAGTGGTGACCCTCACCGTCCTCAGGTCGGTGTCAACGACTGGGTCCAGCCCACAGGTACTCAACGTACCATCTCCGAAGACCTGGACACTGCTGGCAGATATGGAGCTGGGTAGCGTTGTCCCGCAGGGGAAGGTTACCGTTATGGTGTCCGTGTTGGCATCTAGTTTTCCTTTGCTATTATTGTCCCACAGAAATATGTACTGCCCAACCGAACCAGCCGTGCTCGGGCTAACTGTGACTCCGCTGGCACCGGGGGCAACCTGGTCGCCACTAGTGCCAAGGTAAAAGCCCTTGGACAGCACCGGCGTGGTGTCCTGGCTGGTGTTCACCTTCACCTTGTAGGCAGTAGTGTTAGCGGCACCACCGGTAATCATAGCCGGGTCATCGTCGTCGTCTATCAGCAGCCACGCATCTTGGCCGGCAGCAATGTCCACACCTGTGGTTACCGTAACCCGGTAGCCACCCTTGGCCGCCGCCGTACAGTCATGGTAATCGCTATAGGTTTTGTCCCCAGCATAGGGGTCTACCATAACGTCGAAATTACTCCCAGTATTGCACCCGCTGCCCAGGGTGAAATCATAAGTACTACCCACCGTCCCCATGGTGTCGTCCAGACCATCAGGGAACTGGACAACAATCTTGTCCACACCCCTCTTCAGGGCGGTAGTCGCCTTGAAGTGTATGCGGTACAGAGCTTGGGTCCCTGTCACATTATAAGTGCCAGGGTTGACACCAGCGGCATCCTCAGCGGGGAACTCCACCCACACATCGGTTACCGCCGTGGCAGCTGAAACGGGAGCTACTGGCATAAACGCCAGCATCAGGGCACAGACCATGAACACTCCCAAGCCGATGCGTCCTAAAATCCTAAATTTTCCTTTCATTGTATATCTATTCCTCCTAAACTAGATTTTTCCTCAAATAAATAACCCTTCTTAGCCTTTTCACATAGCCATCACCTCCTTCGGTTAAGCTTCATCCTCCTTACTGAACATTACTCACCTCCTGTTAATAATCTTTCCTCTCACTCTTACTCAGTGAGCACCCGTTCAGTCTGCTTGATTTCATCTATTCATATACCGGCGTTACCTGACCCCTTTGTCTTCTCATTGCCAGGATTACCCCTTTTTACCTCTACCTCCTTCGCCTTTTGCCACCGCGCGGCTAGCTCATGGAGCAAACCATCGTAACTCTGCCCGCGATGTTTAATTGAATCCAACAACCCTTTTGTCTCCTGCGAAACACTGACACTTACTCGCCTTATGGTTTTTGTATTCACCTGTCAAACTCCAAAGTAATGACCAAAATATGGCACTTTTGAACCCTCCCCTGGCCTCCATACCCCCACTTCCTCCCCTTTGTTTCGCCAAACAATTACACCTCAACAACTATCTATGTATCTCTACAGAAACTACCACATTGAGCAACAAAGACTACTCTTGTCAACATATTTATGGGTAATAACGGGACATTTGTCAATATATTAGCATATAATAACACGTTTGTCAACCCCCTAAGGCACTATTTTTTAAGATTTTTTTAAAATTGTTTCCCAAAATAAAAATGGCAAGCCAGAAATTCTAGCTTGCCATTTGGGTAAAAAGTTGCCTTTTGGCGAATTAGGATTATAACTATAACAAGGCTATATGGTTATAACCGGGATAAACCAGCCGATAAATAATAATCGGGGTGAGAGGACTTGAACCTCCGACCTCAGCGTCCCAAACGCTGCGCGCTAGCCATCTGCGCCACACCCCGTTACCAAAATATAGCAGACCGCCTAGTGGCGGTCAAGCTAATAGTTATCCAGGTCTTACTTATTGTCTACAGTCAGGACAAACGTCAAATGTTTCCGGAGCTAAGCCGGCTATCCTGGCTATGTATTCCAGCTGCCTTTCCGGAGCCCAGTACTTACCACAGACTTTACATTTCTTCAGTTTGAACTCTATCTTCTTCATCTTAGGATTAGGCATAGTTATAGTTCTGGTATCTCCAATATCCTCCATCTTAATAGCATTTACGGGGCAAATGTAAGCACAGGAACCACAACCAATACAGGCATCCGGAGCCTCATAAAAGGGGGAGGCCACCTGCCTATTGACACCTCGATTGACTAAGCTGATAGCACTGACACCTACAACCTCCTCACAGGCCCGAACACATAATCCACAGAGAATACATTGCTTATCTTCCAGTTTGAACGGCGTTTTATCAACGCCTACCTGCCTGGCTAAGTCCTGTATTACTTTATTATTAGGGCATCTAGCTAATAACAGCTCCATTATCATTCTACGGTTATTCTTGACCCTCTCCGAGTTAGTTTTTACCCTAAGCCCTTCTTCCACCGGATATAGACAGGAGGCTACTAACTTTTCTCTGCCATCAGCAGCAATTTCAACCATGCACAGACGGCAAGCGCCATACGGAGCTACTTCCTCATGATAGCATAGAGCCGGTATGTAGATGTTGTTATCCCTAGCTACCTCCAGTATTGTCGCTCCCTCTTCTGCCTGAAGTTCCCGTCCATCAATGTTTAGTGTCACCATCTTTACTTATCTCTACTCCACCTTTATCGCACCAAGCTTGCAGACATCGTAGCAAGCCCCACACTTGATGCACTTCTCCTGGTCTAAAATAACCGGCTTCTTTTTCCCCATAAAGGTTATGGCTTCAGTCGGGCAAGCCTTAACACAAAGCCCACACCCGGGGCACTTCTCATCAATAATTTGATAGGTAATCAACTCCTTACAGACACCAGCCGGGCATTTCTTGTCTTTAATATGAGCTTCATACTCATCTCGGAAATAGCGGATGGTAGTCAGAACCGGGTTGGGGGCAGTAGCACCTAAAGCACACAGCGAGCTATCAATTAGTACTGTGGAAAGGCGCTCCAGCAGTTCAATATCACCATCCTTCCCCCTCCCCTCGGTGATATCAGTTAGTATTTCCCGCATCCTTTTTAACCCCTCACGGCAGGGAACACACTTGCCACATGACTCCCCCTCAAGAAAGCTAATGAAGTACTTGGCGATATCCACCATGCAATTATCCTCGTCCATCACAATCATCCCCCCCGACCCCATCATTGAGCCTGCCTTGGTTAGTTCGTCAAAATCCACGGGCAAGTCAAGCAAGCTCTCAGGAATAACTCCACCCGAGGGACCACCGGTCTGGACTCCCTTGAACTTTTTCCCCTTAGGAATGCCACCGCCGAGGTCAAAAATAACCTCCCTGAGTGTCATCCCCATCGGTACTTCTACCAGCCCGGTATTGTTAACCTTACCTACCAGAGAGAAAATCTTGGTTCCCTTGCTCCTGGGGGTACCGATTTCAGCAAACCAGTCAGCCCCCTGATTGATTATCAACGGGATATTGGCCCAGGTCTCCACATTGTTCAGGTTAGTCGGCTTATCCCACAAACCCCTTTCCACAGTATGAATATACTTCGCCCTGGGCTCGCCTACCTTACCCTCCAGTGAAGCCATTAGTGCCGATGACTCACCACAGACAAAAGCCCCACCCCCCCTATTTATCCTAATGCTGAAGTCAAACCCGGAGCCCAGGATATCCTTACCCAGAAGTCCGTACTCCTCGGCTTGTTTAATCGCTATCTGGACATTTCTTACTGCCAGGGGATACTCATTACGAATATAGATATAGCCCTGATGACCACCTACAGCATAGGCACCGATTATCATCCCTTCCAGGACACTATGGGGGTTCCCTTCTATCAGGCTTCTATCCATATAGGCACCGGGGTCGCCCTCATCGGCATTACATATTATGTACTTGGTATCCCCCTTAGCCCTCCGGCAGGTTTCCCACTTAATGCCGGTGGGGAACCCTCCGCCACCACGCCCCCGCAATCCAGACTTCTTGACCTCCCTGATTACTTCTTCAGGCGACATCCTGAAAAGAACCTTACTCAAAGCGGCGTAGCCGCCAACTGCCAAATAGTCATCAATCAGGGTAGGGTCAATATAGCCATTATTACCAAAGACAAGCCGTTTCTGCTTCTTATAGAATGGCACCTCCGGCTCATAGACTATTTTCTTGCCTGTATTTGGGTCAGTGTAAAGCAGCCTATCAATGATATTAGCCTTGAGAACTGTCTCTGAGATTATCTCAGGGACGTCGTCTACACTTACTCGCTGATAGAAAATGTTCCGTGGCTTAATAACTACCAGCGTTCCCCGCTCACAGAAGCCGTGGCAGCCGGTAGTTCTGACATCTACCTTAGCTTCCAATCCCTGCTGTTTAACTTCCTGTTTAACAGCAGCGGCTACTCTCTCACAGCCATAAGCATGACACCCGGTGCCGCTACATATCGTTATGCAGGGCTTGTTGGGGTCTCTCTGCTTAATTATTGATTTTCTTAGCTTTTCTAGCTCATCCGGGGAGCTTAGCCTGTTCAATGCCTACTCCTTTCCCAACATTAAGTATAATTCTGCAATAAAGCCTTGACCTTATCGGTTTTCATTTGCCCGTGGTACTCGCCATTAATTATTACTATAGGACCTAGGGCACAAGCTCCAACACAGTTGACCGTTTCCAGGGTAAATTTAAGGTCTTTGGTTGTCCTGCCGGCTTTAATTGCTAGCTCCCGCTCTATCGCCTCCAAAACTCTCACTGCCCCCCTAACATGACAAGCGGTACCAAGGCAGACATTGATTAAGTGACGTCCCCTTGGTTCCAAACTGAAAGCTTTAAAAAAAGTAGCTACACTATAGACTTGACTCAATGGGGCGCCCAGAGCCCGGCTAACCTCTACCAAAACCTTCTTGGGTAGATAATTGTATTCTGCCTGAATATCTTGCAAAATGGAGACTAACATCCCCTGGTCACGCTGGTAGTTATCTAATATTGATTTCGTCTTCTGTTTCAGTTGTTTCGCCGTTATGCGCACGCTACCTTCTCCTTCAGTTTGGCGTATTCCTCATTCACCCTATCTTGAATCTCCTTTATTGTTGCCTCAGATAGATGCCTGAACCTTCCCTGCAATTTCAGATAGTCCTGGATAGGTCTTAACCGGGGCAAATCAATGCTCAATTTGTATTTGCCATTCTCCACCTCATACAGAGGAAATATCCCCGTTTCCACCGCCAGACGGCCTATTCTGATAGTTAAATCGGTAGCCGACCTCCAACCAGTGGGGCAAACCGATAGGATATGAACATAAGCTGGTCCATGGATGGAGGCTCCCTTGGCCACCTTAGCCATCAAATCGAAGGGATAGCTGGGGCAGGCAGTAGCCACATAAGGTATATCATGAGCAGCAGCAATAGCTGGCACATTCTTCTTCCAGGTAACCTGGCCGATACTCACCTTGCCGGCTGGGGCAGTAGTAGTAGAGGCACCGTAAGGGGTAGCTGAAGACCGTTGAATCCCAGTATTCATATAGGCTTCATTATCAAGACAAATATAAAGAAAGTCATGCCTTCTCTCTAATGCTCCAGATAGTGCCTGAAGCCCAATATCACTGGTGCCACCGTCGCCAGCCATCACCACCACGTTTATCTCTTCGGTGGGACGTTTTCCCTTTCTCATAATTACTTTTAAGCCGGCTTCTATGCCTGAAGCCACCGCTCCCGTATTCTCAAACAGGGTATGAATCCAGGGAACGCGCCAAGAGGTATAAGGGAGTGGTGTTGAAATTACTTCCATACAACCGGTGGCACTAACAATTATTACATTCTGCCCTAATGCCTTGCAGGCTAGTCTTACGGCTAAAGCTTCACCACAACCCAAACAAGCCCGGTGACCAGGGGCAAAGTTTTCTCTCCTAGTTACCAGTTTAGGCACAAAGATAGCATATTTTTCCACTATTCCCTCACCCCAAACATTTCAAATTCCTGCTTGCTTCCTGTCTGTGAAATCTCTATACCTCGGTTAATTATCTCTCTAAATCCACCCGGGGAAATGTCTCTCCCCCCCAAACCGCCAACAAAACCTATTACCTTTGGCTTTTTGTCCTCATTATATAAGGCTGACCTAATCTCGGAGCAGACTGGTCCACCCGGTCCGCCAAAGGAAAGGGCTCTATCCAATATAATAAGAACCTCGGCATCTCTGACTGCTTGGCGGATTTCATCAAAGGGGAATGGTCGCCATAAGCGAAGCTTTATTAGTCCTACTTCCTTGCCCTCGTCTCGCAAGGTGTCGATAGCACTCATTGCTGTCTCGCTAAAACTACCCATTACTAGTAGAAGCACCTTAGCCTTCTCACCACGATAGCCTTCCACCGGGGAGTAATAGCGCCCAAAGAGGTCGCCAAACTCTCTCCAGCACTGAAGGATTACCTCTTTAGCTGCGGTTAAATTTACCTGTTGTGCTTTCTTTACCTCGGTATATATGTCGGGTGGGGCGAAAGCACCCATAGTTATCGGCTTATTAGGGTCTAAAGGCAAGGGGTATTGATATGGGGGGAGAAATTTATCAACCTGGCTCTGCTCCAAGACGTATATGGGTTCAATCATATGGGTTAAATGAAACCCGTCTAGGTGAACCATTACCGGAAGTAAAACCCTCTGGTCTTCAGCAATGCGGAAGGCACAGAGCACATTGTCAAAGGCTTCCTGCCCATTGGCGGCAAATATCTGAATCCAGCCGGTATCGCGGGCAGCCATTACATCGGAATGGTCACCCCAGATGCTCAGTGGGGCTGACAAGGCTCGATTAGCCACCGCCATAACTACTGGCAACCGCATAGCTGAAGCCACATACAATACCTCGTGCATCAGCTCTAATCCTTGACCGGCAGTGGCGGTAAATGTCCTAGCCCCCACTGCTGACGCTCCAAGACAGGCGCTCATCGCTGAGTGTTCAGACTCAACAGGAATGTAGGCGGCATCTAATTCACCATTGGCTACCAGCTCGGCTATGTCCTCCACAATATGAGTCTGGGGGGTAATAGGATAGGCGGATACGACGTCAACATTAGCCAGTTTGGCAGCTATAGCGATAGTCCGTGAAACCTCTATCCCTATCCTTTGCGCTGTCATTCCTCCTCCTCTACCATAGTTATAGCTTGTGTCCAGCACTCGCGGGCACAGATGCCACATCCCTTGCAGTAGAATAAATTAGGCTCAAAATATCCCTCAGCATTCGGCTCAATACAGCCCTCAGGGCAAAAAATGGCGCAAAGACCACACTTTATGCATTTGTTAGTATCATGGATTGGTCTTTGTGTCCTCCAGCCTCCAGTCTGGTATTGACTGGCATTCCCCGGCTCAGTTACTATCGAACCAATTTCCAGGTCTTTCCAGGTCAGCTCACCTTCTGATTTAGTCAATTACCTTACTCCGTATTAAAGTCTCCTCATACGCCCTTTTCATAGCATTAATATTTCTTTCAGCTAAACGACCGAACCGCTGTCTCAGAGGTTGGAACAAGGAATCTAATTTAACCACTCCGGTGGCTCTTAATAGGGCTCCGACCATAGAGGTATTGACGATAGGCACTCCCAGTAGTTCTCGGGCAATCTTAGTAGCATCCACCGTGGCTAATGACCAGTTAAGGCTAAATTCCTGTCTAATTTGCTCTGGCTGCTTTTTGGTATTAATTACTAGCATTCCGTTGGCTTTAAGCCCCGAAGTAACATTCACAACGCGTAATAGACCGGGGTCAAGCACTACTACCACATCAGGTTCAGCAACTTCAGCTCTTACCCTGATGGGTTCATCGGTGTGTATTCTGACAAAGGCTACCACCGGCGCCCCCCTCCTTTCGGCACCAAAGGCAGGGAAGGCTTGAGCATACCTACCCTCACTTATAGCTGCCTGGGCTACCAGTTCGGCCGAGGTAACTGCTCCTTGACCGCCACGACCATGCCACCTAATCTCAATAAGCCCGGCTGTATTTACCACCTTAGCCTCCAATTATCATAAAAAAACGCCCCTGGAGCGACTCGAACGCTCGCGCCCAGCTCCGGAGGCTGGTGCTCTATCCACCTGAGCTACAGGGGCCGCTTCATTTCACCATTTCATATAATATCACCGCTACGATGGTTATTCAACAGGCTAAGAAGGAGTTATACCTCTGATTTAGGCGAAAATAGATACTGTGTTGTTGTCCTAAGCAGCTTCCTGACTAAGGCTAACTGCGGTTTGTAGAGCACAATCTTTTTTTGTCTCAGGGTGATAGGCATATCAAGAACCTTGGCCATAACCTTCTCCTCCACCTCCCCCAGGCATATTACCGCAACTTCACCCTGGCCGGCACCTACCTCTAAAAGCATGGGTAGCAGCAACGCCTTTTGCTCATCGGCGCTTATCAAACTGGCTAGATATTTTAGCTCTTTCCTCTTAAACAGATGAGTGCTGCCATCTCTACATAATACATGAGGATACTCCTCAGCCAATAAATCCGAAAGCGTTTTTTGCTTACCGGGTAAATGGGCATTTACTACCCTAAACTCGCCCTTTAAACATTCCTGGAGCAGCCTTTCGTAAGGTAACTCGCTGACCATCTGTCTATCTTCGTTCCAGCAGTACTTTTACTCGTTTTAATCGTGACTTCTCTTCTCTGTCTCTTTCCTCAAACTTCATATAGAGGTATTTTATCGTCGCCTGTAAACTGGGGATTATTAGATATTCCAGGGCATTGAGTATTCTCTTGGTCCTGCTTATTTCCCTTCCCAGCAGTTCCAGACCCCGCTGAAGCTCAGCCAGCTCGACGATAGTCTCAAGGCATTTTCCCGAGAGCTGGGCTGTCTGGTCCAACCACGAAGATGTATCAACCAGACTATATCCCCTTATCGCCCCCTGAGCTTCCTTTAACTCAAAGGCAGGGATTCTCACCCCGCCTACATTTCTTGAGCCAGCCGCAATTTCTAAGTCCCGCTCAGTAGCTATTAGCTCTTTTTCTAAAGCTATGTAGCCGTGATAGCCGGCGGCGATGGATAATGCTTTATAAGTCCCCAGGAACTCAGCCAGCAACTGGCTCTTAATTTCTACCGTCTGCTTGGCTATTTGCAAGAATTCCAGTATTAGTATTGATACTCTGTCCTTGACTATCTTCTGTATTCTAGAGGCTAAAGAAAGCCGTCGCCTGAGCTTTATTAGCTCAATCTTGGTTGGTCTGACTACTTTAAGAACCTGCTGCGGCATCTGTCCACCTTAAGCTTTCTCCGAGTACTTGGGGAGGTGCTTTTTAATTAGCTTCTCGCTGATTAGTTTCAGGTCTTCTTCAGGCAAGGCTGAGAATAGCTCCCAACCGATGTCTAACGTCTCCTCTACTTTTCTTTTTTCAAACTCGCCCTGGGATATAAATTCCCTTTCGAATCTGTCAGCATTGGTCAGGTATATTTTGTCCCTCTCGCCTAATGCCTCAGCCCCGATGATGGTTGATATCTCCCTGAGGTTACACCCTTCGGCATAAGCGGCATATAGCTGCATGAAGACATTATTGTGGTCCTCCCTGGTTTTGCCAGCCCCGATACCCTCTTTCATCATTCGGGACAGTGATAAGAAGACATCTATTGGGGGGTATATCCCCTTTCTTTCCAGCTCCCGGGAAAGGACGACCTGGCCCTCAGTTATGTAGCCGGTCAGGTCAGGTATCGGATGCGTTATATCATCATCAGGCATAGTCAGGATAGGCATTATGGTTATTGAACCTTCCCTGCCAAAAATCCTGCCTGCCCTCTCATACATCGTTGCCAGGTCAGTATACATATACCCCGGATATCCTCTCCTGGCTGGTATCTCCTCCCGCATAGCCGAGAGTTCACGCAGAGCCTCACAATAATTGGTCATATCGGTGAGTATAACTAACACATGCATGCCTTGCCGCCAAGCCAGGTACTCACCAGCCGTCAATGCCAATCTGGGTGTTGATATCCGCTCTATAACCGGGTCGGAGGCGGTGTTGATGAAGGCTATGGTTCTTTCTCTAGCCCCGGTCTGCTCCAGGTTTTTCATAAAAAAGGCTGCATCGTCATAGCTGACACCGATGGCAGCAAATATTACAGCGAACTGTTCCTCTTTCCCCTTAACTGCCGCCTGCCTGATTACTTGAGCCACGATTCGGTTGTGGGGTAACCCTGAGCCGCTAAAGATAGGCAATTTCTGCCCCCTGACCAGAGCATTCAGACCGTCTATAGCTGAGATACCGGTTTCAATAAATTCGGCTGGAGGCTCACGACCAGCAGGGTTTATCAGTTCACCATTAACATCCAGATAATCGTCAGGGACTACCGATGGCCCCCCGTCTATAGGCTCCCCTATTCCATTGAATATCCTGCCCAGGATGTCCTCAGATACCGGTAGCTTTAAGGTCTCGCCTTTGCATCTTATCCTGCTCCCAATAAGGTCAACCTCGCTGACTCCGCCAAACACCTGAACTATGGTTACTTCTTTACTGATGTCTATGGCTTGACCCCGTTTCACCTCACCGCTAGACAGCCAGACATCAACTATCTCGCCAAATTTTATATCTGGTATACTTTTGGCTATCAGCAAAGAACCTTTAGTCCGGGTGATTGCCTGTGTTTCTTTGACATAGAGTGAAGATGAAGTCATGATACTCCTCCTCTCTGAGCTACCAAGCTCGCTTCCATCTCCAACCACAATTCCTTAATCTTCTGTTCAAAGACATCATTAGGTATATCTTTCATTCGGGATATTCTAGGCACTATTGGAGACGAGCGGATTTCAGCCACACTTACTCCTGAATCCAGCATCTTTTGAGCTAGCTCGTAAAACTTGATTATAGTTTTAAGCATCAGTTGGGCTCTTGCTGGCATGCAGTAGGTATCAATTTCATGGTAGGCACTTTGCATCAGGAAATCCTCGCGTATCATCCTCGTTACCAGAAGCACTAACTTGTCCCCTTCGGGCAGGGCTTCAGGACCTACCAGCCTTACAATCTCTTCAAGCTCAGCCTCTTGCTGAAGGAGCTTGAGAGCGGTGGCTCGGGTAACATCCCATTCAGGACTGACCTCAGCCCACCAGTCCTTAACCGCATCAACATAAAGGCTATAACTGGTGAGCCAATTTATGGCTGGGAAATGCCTTTTGTTGGCCAGTGAAACATCCAGAGAATACAAAGCGTCTATCATTCTAAGTGTATTTTGGGTTACCGGTTCGCTGAAGTCAGCCCCAGGGGGGCTAACGGCGCCGGCTACTGTTACCGAACCTTTTCGGTCAGGGCTACCCAGACATTCAACCAGTCCTGACCTCTCGTAGAATGAAGAAAGCCGCGAACCCAGGTAGGCAGGAAAACCCTCCTCGCCGGGTATCTCTTCAAGTCTGCCCCCAATCTCTCTCATCGCCTCAGCCCACCTTGAAGTTGAGTCAGCCACCAGCAGAACGTCATAACCCATATCCCTGAAGTATTCAGCCAGGGTAATGCCAACAAAGATGCTGGCTTCACGAGCT
>Ga0307431_1000814_pt1 | contig 19469 bp, 19 predicted proteins | sample SalMarWE160170MG_FD_202155 | JGI IMG/M metagenome (GOLD analysis project Ga0307431, IMG submission 202155) | Salt marsh sediment microbial communities from the Plum Island Ecosystem LTER, Massachusetts, United States - WE1603-170 | ecosystem: Environmental > Aquatic > Marine > Intertidal zone >...
ATGACGATATGGGTGCCCTTGAGACTGACTTCAACGAAGTCCCCCTCTTTAAGGCCGAGCTCATCGAAAATGGCTTTGGGGACGGTTACCTGACGGTTGGTCCGGATCTTTACAATGGGCATGTCCTCCCCTCCTTCCGGATCGCTCTTAGGAAGTGGTATATTGATATTTTATTACCCTAATAAGGGATGTCAAACGCCATAGATAGGATGAATTTCTGCAAGCAGTTGTAGCCCTTCTCGCTTTTTTCTCGGGCCTTGTTGCAATTGTGGTCTTCATGGGAACCTAGCGATAGGTCTTTTCGGTGAGCACGAGAATTGCAGCGATCTCAACGCGGCTCTTTGCAGGCTTGGATGTTGAGCAGTTTGCCAAGTGGATAACTTTGGGCCTTGGTTTAGAATCGTCAGAGTGCTGTTATGAAGGGGACTCCATACTCGGAGACAATCTTCTCGAGATCTCAACACAATATATATTGTGTTGTACAGCGCAGCGTGCGGAGGGAACTATCTCTTCTCCTGTGTCTCCGACCCAACGCTGGCGCTCAGCCGCTGCCGGAAGCGGGAGCGACGCAAGAGCAGACGCTGTAGGCAGTCAGCTGCAGCGCTTGGTTAGCTGCCCTCAGCGCCGCACGCTTCCCCCGCCTCCATAAAGAACTCCAGCGCACTCTGCGACTCGGTACCCATGGACACGAGGGGCGTGCCGAGCCCAAACCGCGCGACACGGTCATTCGTGGACAGATCGATCTCACTTGGTGCCAGCAAGATGCCTCCTCGGAGCGGCATCCGAGCATTGGGGTGACGAGCAGCGATTGTGGTCCGTACGAACTCATCAGCCAGACAGGCGAGTGCAAAGATACGTACCAGCACACCCCCCACATACGTCCGCAGGTCGGCTCCACGGACGAAGTGTTGCTGACCGCCACCAGCCCGGAGAACGTCGATCAAGTCCGGAAACATCGCCGATCGTTTTTGTCCAAAGGCTGTGCGATGTAGGATGTCGTCGCGAAGGTCCTTGATCTCATCGAACCAAGTCTGCTCAGCAGACAAGAATTGCGCGAGGGGTGTATCTGTGGGCAGGACACGGCCACAAAGGCGGCGAATCAAATGCGAGAAGGCTGCCGGCATCTGGTGGCGTTGTTTGTGCGGCAAAGACATGCGGATGATCAAGGCTAGGTCCTCCAGGAATTGCTGGACGAAGAGAAAGAAGCCCTGTGCGTCAAGGAAGAGATCGTAAATCGGAACATCCACCCACGACTCTTCGCGGTAGGCATCGATGTACTCCTTCAGGCGCCGCGACAGGATCCCGGCGCTAAACACGAAGGTAGCAACGTTCTCGATTGCCCGAGCCTCCGCTACAGACACTTGGAGGCCCTCGACTCTCAGGAAGGTCCCGAGGCTGGCAAACGGCACTCGAAGGTGTCCATCGTCGGTTCGGTAGATTGTCCGATAGTCTGGCATTCACTCTCCCAGCACCACACCGCCTACTCTTCGGGCAGCTAACAATGATTAGCTTGCAAACCTGCAACATAGTACACGGCAGTTGAGGCATGAATCCATTCCTTGCCCTCTATCGTCACGGGTTTCCACTCTCTGATATCGAGGCCCGTTTCCTTGCAGGAGCATAGATCTCCGACTGGACCCGAAGTTGATCAACACCTAACTCGCGCATACGTATGCTCTCTCACAGATAGGCGATTCGCCCGTGATTCTTGTCAATGAACCTCAAAAACGGTGATATGGGGTATTCTAACCGCATTTTCTCCTTCGTTCCAGCAACACTCCTCCCGCGAGGAAAGTCAGCCTACGTCTTCTCCTATTTTGTACCCGAAACCCTCAGCGGTCAATTACGGAACACAATAGCATTTGTGTTGCATAAACTAGTGGCTCGGGTTCGAGTCCCCTAGGCTCCATCCGACATAGGTCGATCGTTGTCCCTGACTGCATTTCCGTCCGTTCTTGCTGACAGACCCGAGGTGTATGTATAGAGAACGGCGGGATGTGCCCTTCTTGGTCTGCTCTGATCGATCCCCTCACGCGCTTATCGCACAAGGGTACTGACCGTCTGCAAGCAGGTACGGTTCCTTGTCCTCCAGCTGAGTTCTAGCTGTCATCTCGGACAGACCTCAGGAAGATAAGGCCCCCTCCGTTTTGACATGCACTGTCAGATGATCTATACATTTACCGGAAGGCAAGAATGACCGTAGGCTTTGCTTGCTGCAGTGGGAGGCTCAGGACATGGAAGAGATCGGAGACTCGCGACTTGAGTCCTTGCAGACAACCCGAGCAGACTGCCACATCAACCCCTATCGTACGACTACACTAGCTGAGTACATAGAGACGTGTTCAGCAATCACCGGGCGAACGACGCGACGGTACTGGTTCAGAGGACAAGGAAGCGCATCCTGGAGCCTTACTCCATCTGCGCTGCGATACGAGACTGAGAAGCGAAGAACGGAAGCGCTGCAGGCCATTGACAGCTTCAAGCGCCTTGCTGCGACGAAGCTTCAAGATGCTCCTCCAGCAAGCGATGAGCTGCTGTGGATTCAGATCGCCCGACACTATGGACTACCCACAAGGCTTCTTGATTGGACTGAGAATGCGGCCATTGGACTCTACTTCGCGTGCGAGGGAGTGGAAGATGAAGGACAGAAACAGGACGGACTGGTGTTCATCGTGGATCCTATCGAGCTCAATGTTGTCGTAGACAAGGAGCGTCCAAGGGTCTTTGATGCTAACAGAGACGCTGATCAGATTCAGCCGTACCTGGAGCTGACAGGAAGGAAGACGTCAAAGGGAAGGCCGTCGATCGCAATTGACCCTGTGTGGAACTCAGAGCGACTTGTGCTTCAGAAGGGGAAGTTCACACTCCATGGTGCAGGCGAATTCGCATTGACCAGTAGGCAGGCACCTTCTCTTGTGGGTCTTGTCGTACTGCACGAGGACAAGGAAGCATTGCTCGACGAGCTCCAGACAATCGGGATCGATGAGATGTCGATATTCCCCGAACCGGAGCATGTCTGTTCGTACATCCGCCGATTTCTGGGATTGTGAAGGGAGTGATTTAAGTGAGCGAGTACATAGCTGTCGTGAACGGAAACCGCGATGCCGAATTGGTCTCGAAGTACTACTCAGCTGCGGCTGGTGTACGCTTGCCTCTTGAACGTGCTTCAAAGCTAATTCCAAGCCTCCCAAAGGGGATCAGCTTGTGGGTTGATGGAGGAATCGATGCGCTTCACCGAACGACTAGCATGTCACCTTCGTACGTGAAGCACATCAAGGGGTTCGACCAAGGGCAAGCTCTGCTGCAGGATGGGCTTGCTGGGAACTGCAGCAAGATCGCAATTCCCAGGTTTGTGAAGAGCCTATTGGGGAGTTGCGTGTCTCTCAAACCTAAATGGATCTCGATTCCACAGATCCCATATGACACAGCAAAACCAGCGAGAAGAAAGAAGCTGAACAGGCGTTTCATTGAAGCAACTAGCGAATGGCAAACTGCCAATCCACAAAGCGGGAAGTACATGCTACCCGTCATTCTCTACCAAGCGGACGCGGCCAACGCCAAGATGAAATGGCGAAATGACATCATCAAGTACATCGAGTGGGCTCGAAAGAACTGCCACGTAGATGGTATCTGGGTTGTGAATAGCGCTTTAGATGATGAGAGGGGGTCGCAGCCTAATCAGGACTCACGGTTCCCTGGGATCATCGCGTTGCACGAGGAACTCCGGGATAGCGTTCCTGAGGGTATACGCATAGTGGCTGGCCCGTATTGGGCGATGAACCTTGTTCTATGGGCAAGAAGGCTAGTCGACAACCCGGTCATAGGGATTGCGACGGGCTACCAATACTACGTTTCAGGTGGAGAGACTAGGGCACCAGCAGACAGGGTGGTGATTCTCCCGCTACTGAGAAGAGTGAAGGTAACTGATGACCTTAGGGCGTGGCTCCAGAAGTCCGAGAAGACTCTTGCAGGTGTGGCCACTCCAGCAAGCACAATAGGTGGAATGGGTAGCTCATTCGCGCAAGCCGCTTCTGACTTTGGGACCCTATCGAGGCAGATAGGGCGTCTTAGAGGAGAAGTGGCTCACGAACATATCGCAGCCTTCTATAGGGACTGGCTAGAGAGGCTCGAGAAGATTGTACCGCCAATGAGGGCCCTCTCACTTCGGCAGGAGTTCTCGGAGGCGAACGTTGTGGGGTCGATCCTGGGCGATCTTCCAAAAGGTAATCAAGCACGTCAGGCAGGGAAGCTTGCCCTGCAGTTCATGCTGAGTTGTCTGTAAGGTGGAGACGCCAGAACCGCTCGACGCAGTGCGCTTGCAGAACAGGGTCCCTATCAGCTGTGCTGTTGGATCTGATGAGTACGTGGGAATGATCCTCGCTTACAGCCAGTAACCCAAGTCCAAGCTGGCGAAGCTCATCGCTGCGAGAGGTCTTCAGCACTTTCCTGGCCAGCGGAGACGGAAGAGCTATGTAGGATTCGTCTGCATACGCCAAATGGCGAGCTGCTTGCCAAATGGACTCCTCAACGCGAGTCAGCTTCACCTCAATGGCGATGAGTCGCTTGTGAAGAGGAAACCAGCCGTTCCTCTTCTGGAGTCTCCCTTGATGATCGCGGACGACGAAGTTCTTGCTCTCCAAGACAGCGACACTCGCAATAACGCTGTCGATGTCCATCCAAGGGGCGTAACGGGCCGCAAGCTGCCCAACGTCAATGGATTCCTCGGAGTCCTCATCCGGTATCTGCCACAGGAGGTCAACCTTCTCAAGAGACCCCATTGAATTGCGTTGGCGAAGACTGATTCGTTTTCGGACCTGCCTGAGGTTGAGAGAGCAACCAACTAGATCACAGTAACCCCACGGCGTGCGGAATTCCGTTTTCACATGCCGGACCTGGCGAGACAACCAGGATTGAGCGGGTGCAACCATGTCTGCTTCAAGTCGGAACCCCATACGGCAACCTCTCCCTCCCTGACGATTCAGAGTACAGTAGCGGGATGGTTCATGTAAAGCCAGACGTCCTTCGAAAACGGACCGCGAGTGGCCATTCGAAACTAGACATGCAAGAGATACCGAAGAGCCTCAGGATAGTGATTGGTCAAGCCTGCGAGCGCGTCAGAACAAAAGTTCCCCAATCATTCACATGAGCTCTCCCGTACAGGAGATGGCTTGGAAGGACCGAAGTCTTGGAGTAATGTTCGCGAGGGACTTTCAAACCCAGGAGCAGGTGAGAACGAAGGTTCTCCAATCGTTCACCCAGGTTCCAGACAAGGAGATTAGAACTGCCTATCTGTAACAGCTTATGTACGATCTCCGCGTTCCGCATCAGAAGGACTCTTTTGTAGCGAAAGTCAGGCTAGCAGAGTGCGTTACGGATGTGGTTGATTGCGTCCCCCCCAAACTATCGTAGTTCACTCAAAAACAAAGACTGCGCTCGGCTACCGCCAAGTCACCCTTCAGCCGTGGTTGGGTCGATGACGGCCCTTATCTGCGATATGCGGTTGGCTGGAAACCCTCCCTTTTCTGCGTGCTTCTGGATCACCGCCGCATTGGGTGCGATGTACACGCAGTAGACCTTATCATCGGTAACGTAGCTCTCCACCCACTGAATCTCAGGCCCTATCTTGCCAAGGACAGCACGTGACTTCTGCGAGATGCTTCGTAGTTCCTGCTGGGACAGTTTTCCGGCTTCCGGTATCTCCCGCTCGATTATGTACTTCGGCATTCTGACCTCCTTACAGCCCAGTATAGGCGAGTCTTAGATGCTCGACCAGTCCCTTATAGTAACCGCAGTGGTTTTGAAGTGTTTCCTTGAGTGGCTATAAATTCTCAAGAAGCCCTTGCAGCATTTCTTCCCGAAAGATTTCCATTGTTGCTGGCCTGAATTCTGCGGACCAGTTCCACTTTCTATGAGCTCTTGCAAGACTCTCCACTTGCCAGTGGTACAAACCTAGGGGACAGGCTGTTATCTCAATTTTGTATTCTGCGGAAGGTTCGTCGCCACGTAGTGAGTTGTGGTAAGTACGGTCTATCCGCTACGATGGAGGCATGGAACGCCTGAAGTTTGGTGAGTCTGGACCGCCGCCCTTGGCGGAGATGATGAGGCCGACTGACCTCGATGAGATCGTGGGCCAAGAGGAGATTCTCGGGGCAGGAGCGCCGTTGCGGACCCTCATTGAGCGGGGAAACTATCGCTCCTTTCTCTTCTGGGGACCGCCGGGAACAGGGAAGACGACGGTGGGACATATCATTGCTCAACACTCGGGGGTCCACTTTGTTCACCTCTCGGCGGCTCTCTCCGGGGTGAAAGAGGTGCGCGCGGCGCTGGAGCGTTCGCAGGTGCGCTCGGAAAGCGAGGGTAAGCGTGATCTGCTGTTCCTCGATGAGGTCCACCGTTTCAATCGCGCACAGCAGGATGTTTTGCTCCCTTACCTGGAGGAGGGGAGTGTCATCTTCATCGGGGCGACGACGGAGAACCCGTCGTTTGCTTTGACCTCAGCGCTCCTTTCGCGCTGCCAGCTGTTCTGCTTTTCGCCCCTTTCTGAAGCGGAGATGAAAGTGGTGCTGCGTCGCGCTTTAAAGGACGCGAGGGGCCTTGAGGGACGCTACGAATTGACTTCTGAGGCGGCGGATACGTTGATCGCTCTCTCGGACGGTGATGCTCGCCGCGCGCTCACTACGCTGGAGCTTGCCAGTTCGATCGCCACGGGAACGATAATCGATGTCAAGTTGATCGAACAGGCCCTCCAACGCAAAGGGCTACGCTACGATAAAGCGGGCGAGGAGCACTACAACCTGATCTCCGCGCTGCACAAATCGATTCGTAACTCCGATCCCGACGCTTCCCTCTACTGGTTGTCGCGGATGATCGAGGCGGGTGAGGATCCCCGCTACCTGGCGCGGCGGCTGGTCCGCATTGCCTCCGAGGATATCGGCCTCGCTGATCCTAACGGATTGGAGGTCGCCCTCGCCGCGCGCGAGGCAGTAGAGGCGGTCGGCCTTCCTGAGTGTGACCTGGCCCTAGCCCAGGCCGCAGTCTATCTCGCCTGCGCCCCAAAGAGCAATGCCCTCTACCTTGCGCTGGGGGAGGCGAGGCAGGACGTGATGAAGCGCCCGAACGAGCCGGTTCCCCTTCACTTGTGCAATGCACCTACACCGTTGATGAAACGGCTTGGCTATGGGAAGGGGTATAAGTACGCGCACGACTTTGAGGAGGGGATCGCCCCGATGGACTGTCTCCCTCCATCTTTAAAGAGGAGGAGATACTACCGACCAAAAAGATCTGGACTTGAACGAGAACTTAACGAACGATTAGAGAAGATCAGAAAAGATAAATGAGAGGAGTGATGGAAGTCAAGGTAAGCTAAGCCGCGCAGTGAAGTGGGTATGGGTTATAAGGTGCGGGATTACTTCTTCTTCCTTTCCTCGCGGTCGAGGTACTGCAGGATCGCCTCTACGACCAAGTAGTTGAGCGAGCGGTCCTTTACCCTGGCAAGCTTGGTGAGTCTCTCAACCGGGTTTCTAGCGGTCTTACCTTTGGGAATGTAGATTGATAAGGTATTCACCCTGTTGACCATATTATTCACCCCCTTTCAGATTTATTAACTATAGTACAATAAATATCGCTTGACAAGAGGCCTTTTCGAGGGAGAGCTTGTGGGGTACGATGAGAAATATGACCAAGCGAGTGCATCTGTTTGTCTCCGGTCGCGTCCAGGGGGTCTACTTCCGCGCGCACACGCATAAGAAGGCGCGGGCGCTTGCTCTGGCTGGCTGGGTGCGCAACCTCCCTGATGGGCGAGTGGAGATCGTTGCCGAGGGAGGGGAGGAGAAGGTCGCTTCCTTCCTTGACTGGGTACGCCTAGGCCCGCCGGCCTCGCGGGTGGAGGACGTAGAGCTTGAGTGGGCAGAGCCCCAGGACGAGCGAGGATTTCGTATCCGGTACAGCTAGCGGTGCAGCCTTACTTCTGTTTCTCGTAGACGTAGCGCTTGATGTCGAGCTTGACGCTCTTCTCGAAAGGCTGATCGACCAGCGAGACCAAATCCTTGTTTTTGATCCGTTTGAAGACAGCCAGGTTCTCACTGCGCAGCTTAATCTTTTCCCAGATGTGATCGAGGGCCTTGTCAGGGTCAGTGATCCCCTGTTCCTTGAGGAGCGTCCAGTTTGGATAAATCATCGCTGCTACCGCTGGCGCCCCCTGGCGCTCTCCTTCGTGGATCATGATCTCCTCGATCGCTGGGATGTTCAGAAGTTCCCACTCGATCTCTTCTGGGTAGACGTTCTCTCCCGTCTCAAGGACGATCACGTTCTTGGCCCGGCCGGAAAGGATGAGCCTCCCTGCCTTTAGACGGCCGAGGTCGCCGGTGTGGAACCAACCCTCCTCGTCGATGACTTCTCGCGTTGCCTTTTGGTTCTTGTAGTATCCGGCCATCACGTTTGGCCCCCGGACGAAAACCTCGCCGATTCCGTTCTCATCTGGGTGATCGATCCTGATCTTAACTCCTTCAATGGCGGTCATCCCCGGATCTTTGGCGAACACTTCACAGGCAGTAAGCAGGGGTGAGGTCTCGGTAAGGCCGTAGCCTTCTAGAATTCCGATGCCCATCCGGCGGAGTCCACTCGCTACCTCGGGGTTAAGAGGCGCCCCGCCTGAAGCGAAGAAGCGGAAGTTCTTACCGAACAGCTTCCGTGTCACCAGTTTCCCCATCAGGGTGGGGGAGAGGCGGTCGATAGTTCTCTTTATAAGGCTCTTTTTTAACGACTCGCGTATTTTTCCATAGAGGACATTGTATAGCTTGGGGACACCGAGAAGGATCGTCGGCTTTGCCTTTAGCATGACCTTAGTGAGGTTTCGGTCGACCGGTGCATATGTTGCTGTGCCACCCGTGCAGATCGGGCAGATCAGGGTGACTGTAAGTCCGTAGATGTGATACCAGGGAACGATGGAGAGGAAATTGTCCTTAGAAGAGAGGTCGACGATTTTGATGGTGGTGAGGGCATTGGAGGAGATGTTGGCGTGGGTGAGCATCGCTCCCTTAGCGTTCCCGGTGGTTCCCGAGGTGTACATCAGTATCGCGAGATCATCTGGGCTGACCTTGACTGAGGGAAGAGGTTTTTGGCGGAGGACGAGGGCGTCGAGGAAGAGGATCTCGTCTGTCTTGGGGCGATCCATCGAGACCAGAAAGAGATCTGAGAGGGAACGTTCTTTGATTGTTTCTAAGTCACTCGCTTTGCCGCCCGAAAGAACAACCCCCTTTACTTCAGCCTCAGTAAGAATCCGTTCGATCTCACCTTGCTGTAATTCCGGGTCGAGGGGGACTACAGCAGCACCACAGTGGAGTATCCCGAAGAAAGCGGTTGCCCACGCGGCGCGCGGCTTGGAGATAAGGGCTACCTTGTCCCCCTTCTTGACTCCCAGCTCGGCAAGGGCGGCGGCAAAACGGCCGACCGTCTCTCCCAGTCGGCTGTAGGAGATCTCATTCAGAATAAGCCGGATACCCCGGCCCTGTTTTCTCTCCTTGGGGATCAGCATGCGTAACGCGACATCCTCAGGGTGATCAGTAACCGCCTCGTTGAATAGATCATTGATCGTTGGATACATGATTGCCTCCTTTGTAAAGGTGACGCTTGATGTTCATCGTGCTCGTCTTTTGAAACGGGCGATTGGGAAAGCGGTTAACCGTGCGTGTAACTAACTTTGGAATCGTCAAATACACGTGGGATCGCCTCCCTTAAGATAGGTACTTCTCCGCCTCGATGGCGGCAATGGCTCCATCTCCAGCGGCAATGACAGCCTGTGCGTAGCGGCTGGTAACGATGCGTGCGTCTCCGGCGGCGAAGACCCCTGGGAGATTGGTGCGCAGGCGATCATCGGTGATGATGTATCCGTGCTCATCCAGATTGAGCGTCCCCTGCAGAAAGTCCGTCTCGGGGAGGTGTCCAATGTTGATGAACAGGCCGTCGACCTTCGCCTCTTCCACTTCGCCGGTGGTAAGATCCTTTAAGAGGACCCCTGTAAGGCGTTTCTCTCCCACTACCTTATCTACTACCTTGTTCCATAAGAAGGTGATCTTGGGGTGTTCCTGTGCCTGTTTCTTCAGGATCGGCGAGGCGCGCAGAGCATGCGGGTCGCTTCTTTGATGGCGGACGATGATCCCTACCGACTCCACGAACTTGGTGAGGAAGAGTGCCTCGGTCAGACCCGAATCACCCGCTCCCACCTCGAGAATCTTCTTTCCTTGGAAGAAATAGCCGTCGCACGTGGCGCAGTAGGAGACACCCTTGCCCTTGAGGCGCTTTACACCATCTGCCGAGATTTCACGCGGCCGCGACCCTGTGGCGATAATTACCGACCGTGTTTCAAACTCCCTCCTTGCTCCCTTAATCCGATAGTGGTGGGAGGTGGGCTCGATCCCAGTTACCTCATCGAGGAGGATCTCCGTACCCAACCGTTCTGCCTGCTTGCGCATCTGTTGCATCAACTCGGGTGCGCTGGTCTTCTCCTCAAAACCGGGGAAGTTCTCGATAAAATCGGTCTCGTTTAGCTGTCCGCCAGGGACGGCCTTCTCGAGAAGTAAGGTGGAGAGAAGCGCACGCCCGGTGTAGATCGCCGCAGTAAGCCCAGCTGGCCCTCCGCCAATGATCACAACATTGTATGGCTTGCCCTCGCGCATAAGCCAGATTATAGGGGACACCTATTGGAGGTCAAAGTCCTCGAGCGAGAACACGTCCTTTGCTTTCTCGATCACTTGTTGGATTTTCAGCTTTGCTTGGTCGAGTTCAGTCTTGATCTTCGCGGCAAGGGCGATTCCTTCCTCGAATAGGCGAAGCGCATCCTCCAAGGGAAGATCCTCCTCCTCAAGGTGTTTGGTGATCTCTTCCAATTTCCTTAGGGTCTCGTCAATCTTCAACTCTCTATTACCTCCTCCACCTGCGACAGGATCCTTCCGTTTAAGAGACGGGTTTCAATCCGCTCTCCCGGGGAGAGGAAAGTGACGTTACGGAGTGGGGTTGGCTTACCAGGGGTGAAAGTGAGGGAGTAGCCGCGGCGAAGAGGTAAGGAGGGGTCGGCAAGGCGCAGGAGATCCTCCAACCTAGTCGCATCGCGCTGGCGCTTCTTCCACGCCTCTCCGGTCAGTCGGAGGAGCTCAGCGAGGCGTAGATCGAGTCCCTGGGCAAGCATCTCTACCCTTCGTCCGGGGATGCGGAAGATGTATCCCTTGAGGTGTGTCTGCAGCCCTTGTACTCTGCGTTCGAGGAGGGCGCGCATGCTTCGCTGCGATTTTGCAAGGAAGGCGACAAGAGAGGTGAGGACCTCAAAGTGATCAGGGGTGACGAGCTCGGCGGCGGCCGAAGGGGTAGGGGCGCGCAGGTCGGCGACGAAGTCAGCAATGGTGAAGTCGATCTCGTGGCCGACGGCCGAGACGATGGGGATCTCGCAGTCAAAGATCGCCCGAGCGACCCGCTCCTCGTTGAATGAAGCGAGGTCCTCGAGCGATCCACCGCCGCGACCGACGATCAATAGATCAAGCGGGGTCTCGCGCTGGTTGAACGCCTCTGCTCGCGCGATCGCCGTGACGATCTCCTCGGCAGCGATTTCACCTTGGACCGAGCTTGCGAAGAGATAGACCTCGGCGAGGGGCCAGCGCCGCTTAAAGACTGACCCAATATCGCGGATCGCTGCTCCGGTGGGCGAGGTCACTACCCCGATGCGTTGCGGAAAAGCAGGGACCGGCTTTTTGTGAGTTTTGTCGAACAGACCTTCTCTTCCGAGCTTTTCTTTCAATCGTTCAAAGGCGAGCTGTAGCGCTCCCACGCCGGCCGGCTGGATAATGGAGACGACGAACTGATAACGGCCCCGCGGCTCGTAGATGGTTAGTCGCCCATAGGCGAGGATCTCCATCCCATCCTCGATTGTAGGAGAGTAAAGAAACGCCGAGCGCCCTTTGAATCGGACCGCGGAGATCTGTGATTCCTCGTCTTTAAGCGTGAAGTAGAGGTGTCCAGACATCGCGCGGGTCAGGTTAGAAACCTCCCCCTTCAACCAAACGGATCCGATCTCACCCTCCAGGATCTGGCGGGCCTTGCGGTTCAGTTCGGATATAGTGTATATTCGCTCTTCGTGCATCTTCTTATGGAGTGTATCTTCCACGTGTCAAAAAAGGAAGGGAAAGCAGGAATCCTTGAAAACCAGGAGTTTCCTCGCTATAGTTTCACCTATGTACGATGGTGGCAAAGGTCGATTTCCTGCCACTATGCGACTTAAGAAAAGGTCGGATTACAAACGAGTCTATCGTTGCGGGGTGGCGAGGAAAAGAACATATTTTTCTTTTCACATCTTCCAAAGAGAAGGGCCAGCAAGGCTGGGGATTGTGATTCAGCGGCGATGGGGAACCGCGGTAAAGCGCAATCGTATTAAGCGGGTAATTCGGGAGACCTTCCGTCGAAACAGTGAGCTCTTCACTGGGATGGACATCATCTTACGACCGCACGAGGTGTGCCAGGGGTGTGAAGCGGAGGAGGTCAAGCGATTGTTAATTAAAGAGTTTCGCGAGGTCGCTGGCACGGAGGTGAAAAGTGAACAAGGAAAAAGTCTTTCTGACTAAAGAGGGAAATGCGCTGATGCAGCAGGAGCTCGAGCATGCTAAGAAGATCCTCTACGAGGAGATTCCTGAGAAGCTGAAGGCCTCAAAGCTGAACGGAGGGGATCTGCGCGAGAACAAGGAGTACATATACCTACAGAGCGAGCAGCAGTACTACGAGCGTGAGGTGCAGCGTATCACCTCGATCCTGGAGAGAGCGGAGATCATCCCCGATGAGGAGATTTCAGCGGAGGAGATCGGTATCGGGTCTAGCTTCATCCTTCAGGATCTCGACATCATGGAGAGCGGGACCTTTAGCCTCGTGAGCCCGGTTGAGGTCGACTTGGAGAAGGGCAAGATCTCCATTGTCTCACCGGTGGGGAAGGCCCTCCTCGGAAAAGCCGAGGGGGATGAGGTCAAGGTTGATCTCCCTTCAGGGGCGACGCACTTTCGTGTCATCGCGATCAATAAAAAATGAATGAGCCTCCGATCCAGGCCAGGCTGGAGAAGCTTAAAGGACTGAGGGAGAAAGGGATTGATCCCTATCCTGCCCGTTTCTCTCGCAGTCATACCATCGGCGAAGTAAGCGCCCGTTTTTCCTTTCTTAAAGAGGGGGAGAAAAGTGGCGAGCAGGTGACGATCGCTGGTCGGCTGGTTGCCCTCCGTCGTATGGGTAAGGCTTCGTTCCTCGACTTACGGGATGGAAGCGGCAAGATCCAGGTGCATGCGTCTGCCGGCAGGCTCGGCGAAGAGCGTTACCAAGAGTTGTGCTCAAGCGACATCGGCGACTTCATCGGGGTGAGGGGCGATGTCTTTCGCACCAAGATGGGAGAGTTGACGGTGGAGGTAGCGGAATGGTCACTTCTTTCAAAGGCACTCCGTCCCTTGCCGGAGAAGTGGCATGGCTTGAAGGACATTGAGCTTCGTTATCGCCATCGCTCGCTTGACCTGGTCGCTAACCAGGCGGTGCGGGAGGCGTTCGTCCGCCGTTCCCGCATGGTCTCCGCGATGCACCGCTTCCTTGACGCTCGCGACTTCCTCGAAGTAGAGACGCCGATGATGCAGCCGATCGCTGGTGGAGCGACGGCACGGCCGTTCGTCACCCATCACAATGCACTGGACATCGATCTCTACCTGCGCGTTGCCCCCGAGCTCTATCTGAAGCGGCTGGTGATTGGCGGCCTGGAACGGGTCTATGAATTGGGGAAAAGCTTCCGCAACGAGGGGGTTTCCACTGAGCACAACCCTGAGTTCACCATCCTGGAGATCTACGAGGCGTACTCCGACTACGAGGGGATGATGTCCCTCGTGGAGGAGTTGGTGGCAACAAGCGCTCAGGCGGCCGTGGGTTCGACGCGTATTACCTACCAGGAGAACGAGATCGACCTTTCCCCTCCCTGGCAGCGGATCGGCCTCGTACAAGCGGTGGAAGAAGCCACTGGCCTTTCCCTTGATGGAGTTACAGAGTCAGACATTCGAAAGCAAGCTCGAAAGAAGGGGATCGAGCTTCCAGAGCTCTCACACGGGAAACTCATCGAGCACCTGTTCGAGAGGTTCGTCGAACCCGGGCTGATTCAACCGACGGTTGTCAAGGACTATCCAATGGACATCTCGCCGCTTGCCAAGAGGAAACAGGGCACGGAAGGACTCGTGGAGCGGTTCGAGTTGTTCATCGGTGGGGTGGAGATCGCCAATGCTTTCACCGAGTTGAATGACCCCATCGACCAACGCGCTCGCTTTGAGGACCAGGAGCGTCTGCGAGAGGCTGGGGATGATGAGGCGCAGCGAATGGACGAGGATTTCTTGTTTGCCTTGGAACATGGGATGCCGCCGACCGGCGGGATTGGGATCGGAATCGACCGATTGGCTATGCTCTTTACTGACTCTCCCTCCATCCGCGACGTGATCCTCTTTCCCACCCTGCGGGCAAGGGAGGCAAGAAGGTGAGTACTTGGACGCGCCTAGTGAGTCGATGGGACCTTGCTATCGAGGAGCTTCTGCGCTGGGATGCCGAAACTATGCAGGCGATCAGCGGGCACCCTCTTCTCAAGAGGCTTTCACTCCTGTTCGTCATTGCCACCTACCTCGGCGATGGTTACCTGTGGGGTGGGCTTGCCCTGGGGTTGATCATATTTGGCTCACCGATCGACCGGAGCTATGTGTTGGTCGGCCTCGGGATCTCTATCGTCAATATAGCTGTCTTCCGTCTGTTCAAGCTGCTGTTCAATCGCCCACGACCGGCGCTGGTCTTTTTTGGCCTCCGCTCACGTTTGATCGACAGCTACTCCTTCCCCTCTGGACATGCCACTATCTCGTTCGGGATTGCCTGGGTAATCACCGTATGTTATCCGAACATCCTCATCCAGCTCGCCGCATACTTAGTTGCGATCATAATCGCCTTTTCTCGTGTCTATGTGAGGGAGCACTACCCACTTGATGTCATCTGTGGCGCACTCCTCGGTTCGTTTACCGCTGCCTATCTCCTTCCTGTGTTCGAGCGGTTTCTCTTTTGACAGTAAGGGTTTGCGCACCGTATAATAAAGGGCGTTGCACTGTGGAGCGCAGCGTAAGGAGAGATTAATGAAAAGACATACTTCCCAACGCGCGTTAGGGACACCGCGTTCTGCAATCCGTGAACTCCTCAAGTTGACTGAGAAACCGGAGATCATCTCGTTCGCCGGGGGGCTCCCCGACCCTGAGACCTTTCCACACGAGGAGTTGGCTGAGATTGCGGCCGACGAGCTGCGTGGGCATTACCGTAACGTTCTTCAGTACGGGCTGAGCGAGGGAAGCCGGACCTTGCGCCGTGCCGTGATCGATTGGCTGCGGCCGCAGGGACTGGACCTGAGCTTAAATCAGGTGCTGGTAACGACCGCCTCGCAGCAGGGGTTGGACTTGTTAGCCAAGGCATTCCTTGACCCAGGAGATGTCATCTTCTGTGGCCTGCCCACCTATCTGGGGGCGATCCAGTCGTTTAGCCTGTTCCAGGCTGATAAGATCGGGGTCCCGCTGCAAGAAGATGGGATGGACCTCGACGTCCTCGAGGAGCAGATCGCTGAGGCGAGGCGAGTGGACAAGGTACTCAAGGCGATCTATGTGATCCCTGACTTTCAGAATCCGGCTGGGATCACGATGTCACTTGAGAAGCGCAAGCGCCTGCTTGAGATTGCCCGACAGGAGGACTTGCTGATCTTCGAGGATAACCCCTATAGTCAGCTCCGGTTCGCGGGAGAAGCGGTGCCGACGCTTAAGAGCATGGATGAAAACGGTCGGGTGATCATGCTCTTTACCCTATCCAAGGTGTTGTCGGCGGGACTGCGACTGGCATTCCTGATTGCCCAGGAGGATCTGATAGAGATCCTTTTGCGGATGAAGCAGGCCTCGGACCTGTGCACCTCCAAGCTCACGCAGCATCTGGCGGCTCGGTACATCAAAGACTACGGAATGGAGGATCACCTGAGGATTTTGCGCGGACGCTACCGCGCCAAGCGCGACGCGATGATCGCCGCGCTCGAGAAGTACATGCCGACGAAGGAAGGGATCACTTGGACTCGTCCTGATGGCGGCCTGTTCCTGTGGGTCCGTCTTCCCGAGGAAGTTGATACCGAGGAGATGTTTCCCCGAGCTTTGGAACATAACGTCGCATATATAGTCGGAAGCGCATTCTACGTCGATGGGGGCGGGAAGAACACGATGCGCCTTTCTTTCTCCGTAAACAGCGAAGATGAGATTGAAGAGGGGATCAAACGTCTCTGTCAGGTCGTGCGCGAGGAGCTTGCCGCCAAGCGCGTCGGGCTCACCGTGGCGTGAAAATTTTCCACTTTGCAAGGACCGTGTGAATCAAGGCCGGACGCTGATGAAGCGATACGACATCAGCGTCCGGCTGCTTAACGTCGGGGGCAAGCCCCGACGCTACGAAATACTGTTCCAAAGAGTGATTCCTCTGTAGCGTCGCCGCTTGCCTGCGACGTTCCTCCTAGCGCAGGATGTCAGGGAGGGCTTCGATAAACCTAGTCACCAACCGGACTGTGTTCTCAAAGTCGTTCAAGCGCAGGGTGGAGGTCGGCGAGTGGATGAACCGACAGGGGACAGAGACGACTCCGGAGAGGACCCCCGCTCGGGAGAGGTGTATCGCGCCGGCGTCAGTCCCTCCATAGGTGGGTAATTTGTATTGGTACGGTATTGTCGCTTCTTCAGTGACTGCTGCCTGTTCCAATGCTTCGACCATCCGACGGGAGACGATGATCGTGTGGTCAGCGACCGTGATTGCTGGGCCGCGACCGAGGCGGACCGGCTGATTTTCCTCGGGGATCCCGGGCATGTCCGCCCCGATCGTCCCCTCCAGGGCGAGGGCAAGATCCGGATCGATCTGATAGGCGGCGGTGCGCGCCCCGCGCAGCCCCACCTCCTCACCGATGACAAAGGAGAGGACGAGGTTCACCTTGAGATCTCTCTTCGCTAGCCGACGCGCCGTCTCGATCATCACCGCGCACCCCACTCGATCGTCGAATGCCTTCCCCGTGACGTAGCCTGAGCAAAGCTCGGTGAACGGGTAGTGGATCGTGAGCGGGTCACCGATGTTTATCCCCATGTCAGCGGCTTCCTGCCGTGAAGAGGCTCCCACATCGATGAACATCTTTTCGAGAGGAATCGGTTGCTTTCGTTCCTCCTCTTTTAAGATATGTGGTGGGGCGGAACCGATCACCCCGTAGCGCTTCTCGCGCGAACGGGTGAGGATTTCAACGCGGTGGCTGGGGATAATCCGCTCATCCCACCCGCCGAGCGGGGCGAAACGAAGGTACCCGTTCTCATCGATCCACTTCACCATGAATCCCACCTCGTCCATGTGGGCGTCGAGCATCAGGGTGAACTCCTCTTTCCCCGTCCGCGTTGCGAAAAGGTTCCCCAACGTATCGGTCTTTACCTCATCGACGTACGGTGAAACAAGGTCCGTGATCCTTTCTCGTACCTCATCCTCAAAGCCGGAAACACCGAACGCGTCTGAAAGCTCTCGCAGAAGATCGATCAGTTCCATCAAAAAGCCTCCTTTCGAAGTCAAGGAAGATTATAGAGGCCGGTTTTACTCTTGCAATCAGAGAAAGGAATCGCTCTTGGGAGCTTGCTCCAAATGGGGAGGCTATGGCAGCCTATTCGAGTAAATCTTTTCCGCTACTCAGTTTCAAGTTCAAGCCCAAACCCTACCCAAGCCTTTTACCGCAGAGGGCGCTGAGAAATTGAGAGATTGGGAAGCTAAATCATTCAATCGTTAAATCACTCACTCACTCACTCACTCACTCACTCTCTCACTCGTTAAATTAATCAATCCCTTCCTCTGCGCGCTCCAACGCGGCTAGAAGCGTCCTTTTGGTGAGGAGGGACCGTTCGGCAGGATGTTCGAGAAAGGCGGAAACGTCCTCTGAAACGGAGATCCAGTCGAGCTGTTCCAACCTTTCACCGATGATTGACCGCCAGTTCTCATTCGTCACACGATCATCTTTCCAACCCGTCTGTTGAAGCGCGTTGTTCAGCAAGACGATGTTGGGAACAACGGGTTCTGACCGGGTGAGGTACCATAGAAGGTCATAGAGATCGCGTCCCTTGGTGTAGGATCGCATAAGGAGGGCGTGGATCTTCCCAGCCATCAGGGAAGGAAGGTCGTGGTGCCATAATCCAAGCAGGAAGTGTCGGTTGATCACCGTTTGTTCGGTCTTCGCCCCAGGCGGAGGGTTCGTATCGATTTCAACCTTGATCGACAGCTTCTGAGTTCGGTGGGAGCTCAGTCCTGCCTCGTAGAGGAGTCCGGGAAACCGAAAGAAAGCTGAATGCACCGTTTTCCCCGTCCTTGGATACACTGTCACCTCAAACCCTGCCTTGGTAAGATCCCTCTCGGCTGCTTGGAGCAGCGTGTCAAAGCTGTAACCGGTTTTGCGTTCAAGCGAGAAATCAAGGTCCTCAGAGAACCGAGGAATGCCATAGATGAAACGGAGTGCGGTGCCGTCGACAGACGTGAGTTGCTCAAACGCCCGCTTTCCCTGGAGCGAGTAGAGGATGTGCGCCTGGAGGTACTCCCGCAGGAGATTTGCCTTCTGAGGCTCCGGTGTCTCTTTAACCAGTTGCAGCGCTCTATCCTTCATAGGGAAACCTCCTTGAGCAGTGCTTCGCGATGGGTGAGGAAGCGCTCGACGCCTCGGTCAATTTTAGGCACCTTGATCCGGCGGGCAAAAGCGGAGAGCCGCTCTGGATCGATCTGGTCGAGGTTCTGGAACCGCATCTCCTCGATTCGCGAAGGAGAGATCGGGCCGCTCCAGAAATAGAAGAGGTCGACGAGCGCCTTCTCCGGGAGGGCGATTGTGACCTCGATCCCACGGAGGAGGACCTTTTCAAAGCCGAAGAAGAGCTGCGGTTGCACGTGACGATAGCGAAACGTTCCAAGCGGAGTCTCCTGAACCACTGGCCGCCTCGTTGTCACGGAAGTGAGAACGGGTGTCGATTCAGGGATGAGCCCGTACCAGGAAAGGGCGCGTTCGAGGCTGACGTAGGAGGGATACACAAGGCGGTTTGCCAGGTGTTCGAGTGGTGGATCGATCTTCCGATACGGCTCGGCGATCATGTACTTCCCCCGTGCAAGCTTGATCAACCGGCCGTTTGCCACCCATCGACTCAATTGTACTTGTAGCGCGCGTGGGTTGGGCTGACCGGCATAGACCATCGCCGGTTCGATCACCGGGCAGTCCCCGAATTGTTTGAGAAAGGCGTTCCAGTTCATAGCGAAAGTATAGCAAGAATGATATTCTTCTGCAACGATTACGGTTGCCACGCTATAGCCCTCGTTCGTAGGATGGGGCCAGGCCCCATTGCCCTCCTGGTTACCGTCAGCGAGATCATCTT
>Ga0307431_1000816_pt1 | contig 19461 bp, 19 predicted proteins | sample SalMarWE160170MG_FD_202155 | JGI IMG/M metagenome (GOLD analysis project Ga0307431, IMG submission 202155) | Salt marsh sediment microbial communities from the Plum Island Ecosystem LTER, Massachusetts, United States - WE1603-170 | ecosystem: Environmental > Aquatic > Marine > Intertidal zone >...
GCATGGCATCAAACAGCCCCAAAGCTGAACCTAAGGGGCAGCCGCAAGCCAGCAGGGTCACATCCGGACCGGCAGCCCGGCGCAGGGCTTCAAATCCATGCCGTAAAACCTGAGCACGGGTTTGCGTGGGGTTTTGATAAACGCCGTCCAGGGCGGCGGCATACAGGAAATCCAGTTTGAGGTATTCGAAACCCCATTCTTCGACCGCAGTGCGGATGACGTCGCAGGTGTAGTCCATTGCATCCGGGTGGGTCAGATCGAGGGCATAGGTGAAGCCGTTCCAGACAAAGCCGGCGTTGACCGGCTTACCCCGGGCATCCCGCAAGAGCCAATCCGGGTGCTCTTGTACAAGTTTCGCTTTGGGATGTGCAATGTAAGGCGCCAGCCACAATCCTGGCGTTAACCCTGCGTCTTTAGCCTTCTGGACGAGAGGTTTCAACCCGTTGGGAAATTCGGGGTCAAAGTTGTACCAATCCCCGGGATAGGTCTCAAACCCGTCATCAATCTGCAGCAAAGGCAGGGGTAATTTTGGCTTGAGCTGAACTACTGCATTGAGGTTGGATTGGATGATCTCTTCGGAGATATCCTGATAATAGTGATACCAGGAGCACCAGCCGACGGGCACGTGGATTTTGGATTGAACCTCGTTATACTCAGCAACTGTTTCAAAATAAGCGCCCATGGGTTCAGGAGTGTCAAGGTGGATGAAAGACAAGGCAAACCAGTCCGTGTGCGCTTTTCCTCCGGTTGGGAGGAGCACGTCGTCGCCATTCGCCCATACACTTAACACGGGTTCGGGGTCAAATTTCGCTTCCAGGCTGCCGAACTGCTCTTTCTGCGATAGGAACCCCGCCAGCAAGCCAACCCGGCTGGCGCGGTCGCCGAGGACGCCGAACATATCCCCGGTGAAGTAGTTTTTGCTCCGTGGTTGGGGCGTGCCAGCGTTAACCACCATCGGATTTTGGAAAGGGCCGAGGATGGACGTGCGCTGCTTTTCGCCAAGCCAATAGGTTCCTGTGACAGACCAAGACTGCCACCCGTTGCTGTAAAAAGCGGGGTCTATCTGATGCCTTTCGCTGAAACGGATATTCCCAGCCTGGATTTTCAGCGGGGTGAATTGATGGAGGATGATAGCCTTTTCGCTGTAATTGTGGATTACTATTTGCAGGAAGAGCATTGGTTTTTCGGGTGAAACGCCAAAATTAATTGCGATTTGCACACCTTTCAGGCAGGTGTTGATCGTCAAGCGCTGGGTTATTAAACTTCCCCAAGGCATAGCTAAAACTATATCCTGTTCGAGTCTCTCTATATTGAAGGATTTTTGTAGGAGAGAAATCCGTTTATCGTCCTTTAGACAGCAAACATCATAGGAACTACGAAGAGCGCTGCCCGGATAGGTCTGAGATTGTAATTCGTAAAAGGGGGCGTCTTCAGAAATCGTCAGGATGAGGTCATCGGATTTAAGGTGCATGATTATTCCTCCTCAAATAGGGCTTGTATGTCGGATAGAGAGATCGGACCCTGCCGCAGGATTTTCATCTCGGTATTTGCGACATCTAGGATGGTTGATGCCACCCCACCGGGCGTTGTCCCGCCGTCCAGGATCAGGTCAACCCGTCCGCCGAGTTGGTCTAAGACATCCTCGGCGCTGGTGGGGTTTGCTCCCCCTGAGAGGTTGGCGGAGGTGGTCGCCATGGGACCTGTCTGGCACAACAGCTTCAATGTGAATGCCAGGTCGGGCATGCGGACGCCGATGGTGGGGTAGGGTGAAAGGTCTGGGGGGAGGTTGGGATGCTTCGGCAGGATGAGGGTGAGGGCGCCCGGCCAGAAGGCTTCCGCAATGCGCTTAACGTGATCGCTGACGAATAAGACAAGTTTTTCCAACTGACTGAGGTCCCCGATCAACACCGGCAGGGCTTTCTCTTCGGGGCGTTCTTTAGCTTCATATATTTTTTGGATAGCCGTGGGGCTGAAAGGGTCTCCAGCAACCCCGTATAGTGTATCTGTAGGGAAGGCAATCAAGCCTTGATTTTCAATGACTTTAACTGCAGTTGGAATGGCTTGAGGATCGTCCGTGTTGAGGATTGCTGTTTCGATCATGGTCACCCTTTTGGTAGTTTTTCTTAGATTGCCTTTATTTTAACCCCAAATGGCCAACCTCAGACTTGGCGAATTTCAATCACCCGATCCAGCCCCGCCAGATCCTGATGGAGGCGGTGCTGGGCTTCTGGAAAAGCGGATCTCGCCAACGCCAGTGTCTCCTTCCCAAGGGAGGATTCGATTTCCAGCAGGATGGTTCCACAGGATGCAAGGCGGGTTTGAGCTTGATTGAGAAGCTGATGGATCAACCTCATGCCGCTTTCTCCACCGTCCAATGACAGGGGAGGTTCATGTTTTGCGATATCCAGGCTCTGCAGTTTTTTGGTGGGGATATAGGGAAGGTTGGCGCAGATCAGGTCAAATTGAACGCTGATAGGTTCAAGTAAATTGGATTGAACGAAGTGTATTTGAGTCTGCGCATGTTTATGGGCGTTCTGCCCAGCGATTTTCAAGGCGGCATGGGAGATATCCGCGGCGAAGATGACAGCTGAGGACAGTTCAGCCGCCAGGGTGACAGCGATAATACCTGATCCTGTACCCACATCGATGATTTTCGGTTTGGAAGTGTTCTGAGCACATTCAATTGCCTTCTGCACCAATATTTCCGTCTCCGGGCGGGGAATGAGGACATCGGGTGTGACCTTGAACCGCCGTCCATAAAATTCCCAATGTCCTAGGAGATAGGGCACAGGAATTCCTTGCAGGAGTTGCGATAAATATGTCTGTAATGTTTGATTTTCTTCCGATGTCAGTTCATAATCCCCATGGGCCAGAATCCAGCTTTTTGTCCGATTAAGTGCCTGACTGAGCAGGAGCAAGCTGGTGTTTTCAGGCGCATCAATTCCCCCCTTTATCAAATTTTCATGTAATTGCCGTCGGATTTCTTGCAGCTTAATAGGTTTATTCCTCCACCAAAGCGAGTTTTTCGGATTCATCCTCCAGGGATAACTGGTCAATGAATTCATCAATGTCCCCATCCAAAAAGCCGCTGATATTGTAGGAGGAGAGGTTGATACGATGGTCCGTGACCCTGCTTTGAGGGAAATTATAAGTGCGGATCTTTTCGGAGCGTTCGCCTGTGCCAATCTGGGAGCGGCGGGTGGCTGCTTCTTTTTCCTGGCGCTTTTGTTCCTCTATTTCATAAAGGCGAGCTTTGAGGATGCTCATGGCGCGCTGCTTGTTTTGAAGCTGTGAGCGCTCATCCTGACAGGCGACGACCATGCCCGTGGGGTGATGGGTGATGCGGATGGCGGTGGCGTTCTTTTGCACGTTCTGACCGCCCGCGCCGGCTGATTTATAAACATCAATGTGGATGTCTGAATCAGGAATTTCGATTTCTACGTCATCCACTTCAGCCAGGACGGCTACAGTGACAGTGGAGGTATGGATGCGTCCCTGGGATTCGGTCTCAGGTACGCGCTGCACACGGTGCACGCCCGATTCGTATTTCAAGCGGGAATAGGCTCCGTTGCCTTTGATCATGAAGCTGACTTCTTTGATCCCGCCGATGCCTGTTTCATGCATGGAAAGGATCTCCGTCTCCCAGTTTTTCCGTTCGGCATACCGGCTGTACATGCGGAAAAGATCAGCGGCGAACAACCCAGCTTCATCGCCACCCGTACCAGCGCGGATTTCCATGATGACATTGCGTTTATCCCGTGGGTCTTTGGGGACGAGCATACTCTTGAGTTGGCTTTCCAGAGTTTCCTGTTTCTCTCTCAGAGCATCCAGTTCCGTTTCTGCCATAGCGCGCATTTCATCATCATCAGCTTCCAGGAGGGCTTCGGTTTCCTCTATTCTCTCCAGGGTTTCCTGATAGGTGCGCGCTTTTGACACCAGCAGCTCAATTTCCGCCCGTTCTTTCGATAGTTCAATGGCGGTTGTGTAATCTTCACCCACCTGAGTGAGCTGCTGGTCTATTTCTTCAAATCGTTCAATAATACCCTGTAATTTTTCAAGCATGCGAATAATATTCTCGTATTCCATAAAGAATTAACGTACGGATTATACCATTTTAATCAACGAAGAGTATTTCGTATAGTTGTTATATGGTAATTGATTTCAACCATGCGCCTGGCTCGGTCTTGCGGTATACTACTACCTGCGTAAAAATGGACAGACAAAACACACCTAAGGTTTACTGCACGTATCAGGAAGCTTTGGAACATCGCTTTCCTAATCACCCTGAATCCCCACAACGAATCACATCGCTGAGGGCATGGCTCGATTCACCACCTTATCCTGAAATCGAATGGCTGCCTTTTGAAACCGCAATGGAAGGCGAGGTGGCGCTGGTGCATCGTCAAGTGTTATTGGATGAGATCAAGACGGAATGTCGGAAGGGTCCGCATGAATTTGAACCGGCGCCGACCTATGTGACGAAGACCAGCTATCGAGATGCGCTGGGTGCGGCTGGTGCGACCCTGACCGTATGTCGGCGGATCGTCGCGGAGGGGAATGGGCGCGGTTTTGCCATCGTGCGCCCGCCTGGGCATCATGCTGACGCTGAGACCGCCATGGGATTTTGTTTGTTAAACAATGTTGCTATTGCGGCTGCAGATGCAGTTGCCAGAGGATTGGGGAAGGTGGCGATTGTGGATTTTGACGCCCATCACGGGAATGGCACGCAAGCGATCTTCCGGGATACGCCGGAAGTGGGCTTTTTATCGACCCATGAAGATGGGATCTATCCTGGGACCGGACGTCTGGATGACGCCCCTCACGCTCGAGGGCGAATCATCAACTGTCCCCTACCGGCTTTTGCAGGGGATGCCGCCTTTCAAAGGGTCTTGGACGAGGTAGTTGAACCCTGGCTGGCGGCATTCCAACCCGAGATGATCTTCGTGTCAGCTGGGTTCGATGCTCATTTTTCCGACCCGCTGACCACCCTGACATTGGATACCAAAGGCTATTTCATGCTTGCCAAACGCTTGGTGAGTTTTGCTGATCGATATGGTGGGGGTAGGATCATGTTTATCCTGGAGGGCGGATATGACCCGAAAGCCCTAAAAGATAATATTCAAGCCTGCCTGGCGGCTATGTGCGGTCGGGCGGTATATCCAGACCATTATGGAGAAGCGCCGGCCGTGAACCCCAGTGTGGATTCATTGATTAGTCAATTACAAAAAATTCATCACTTAAAGGAGAATTAACCATTGCTGCAACTTTATTTCATTAGACACGGACAATCAATAAATAATGTCATTATGGATGACATCGGGCGTGATGAATACCTGATTCATCGTATATTGGATCCAGATCTGACCTCTATCGGTGAAGAGCAAGCCAAACTGGTTGCAAAATATCTAGCAAAGCCAGCGAAACATGATGGATATGACCCACAAAACCGTCACGGTTTTGGGATTACGCACCTTTACTGTAGTTTGATGACCCGCGCAGTTAAGACTGGATTGGCTATCTCTAAAAAGACCGATGTGCCGCTTGTGGCCTGGCCGGAAGTGCATGAGACCGGCGGCGTCTTTGACTCTGACATCCAGGATGGCGAGCCAGTGTTCATTGGGCGCCCTGGAAAAGGAAGATCCTATTTTGAACAGGAATTCCCGGAACTGGTCATCCCCGATGATTTACAGGAAACGGGTTGGTGGAACCGAGAAAAGGAACCGCGAGAGGATTATCCAAAGCGGGCACAGGCTATCATTGACAGGTTGATTAGAGAACATGGCGGCAAAGAGGATCGCGTGGCGATTGTCACCCATGGTGGTATATTTGCCCGGATCCTTTCAGCCTTTTTTGACATACATGCGGAACATTACTGGTTTTTGATGAATAATTGTGCCCTCAGCCGAATTGATATCCAGGAGGATGGTCATTTTGCTTTGATCTATATGAACAAGGTGGATCATCTTCTAGATGATTTGATTACGTGAGGCTGTTAGAATCAAACTGACCATGTCGAAAAAAGTGAGTTTCGATCAGGAAATAGTGTATCGTCCGGCAAAGCCTTCAGATGCCGCTGTCGCTGGACGATTGTTGTATGATTCCTTTCCAAAGACGGCGACGTTTGTGATCGGTTTGGGAAACCCGGATCGCGCCAAAGAGATCCTGACAAGACTTTTCTCTATGGTGGGGCACCGCTTTAGCTACGAGTTTGCTCAGGTCGCGATTCGTCAAGGGCGGGTGGTGGGTTTTTTTATATCTTATCCAGGAAAATGCTTGGGAAAGTTGAACCGACGGCTGGGGCGATTGATGTTTCAGCAATACCGTTTACGGGGCAAGGCTGCCCTGCTCATTCGAGCCTGGCCCCTGGTGTTTATTAAAGAAGCGGGACGGGATGAATATTTGTTAAGCAATCTGGCTGTCAGAAAGCAACTTCGTAGTAAAGGAATTGGCTCCGGTTTACTGGTTCAGGTGGAAGAAAAAGCCAAGGAAGCGGGCTTGAGAAAAGTCTCGTTGATGGTCTCCATCGGAAACCAGGAGGCGCGCCGGTTATATGAGCGCTACGGCTACCAGGTCAGGGCTACACATCTTGAATCCAACAAACGGGTGCCTTACCTTGGCCCTGGCTATCACCGCATGGTCAAGCGGATCACCGAATAAAAAACTACTGAATATGAAATTTCCAAGGGAAGTTCAACTCATATTATCTCTTTTAGAGGAGAAGAAGATTAAATATCAGCTTCGTATCTTCAAGGAACCTGCCCATCATGCCAGTGAGGCTGCAGATTTAATAGGCTGCCCATTGGGAGCAGTGGTGAAATCCCTGGTATTCCAGAAGGACTCCACTGGGGAGATTCTCCTTGTGTTGGTCTCAGGTAAGAATCGTGTGGACATGGAAAAGTTGAATGCGCTTGTGGGGGAGAGGACTCACCCAGCCAGCCCTCAAATGGTTATCAAGAAAACGGGATATCCGGTCGGTGCAGTACCGCCTTTTGGTATTTCGGGCGCGCTGCCTGTTTTTATCGATGAAGATTTGCAAGGGTATGATCTTGTGTGGGGTTCCGCGGGAACTGTGAACATCCTCCTGGGCATAGCGCCAGGAGATTTACAGTACATCAGTGGGGGCCAGATCGTCATCATAAAGGAAATATCTTGAACTTTAATTATTTTTCGGATTCTTCCGTTGGAATAACCAAAACGCGGTCAACACGCCGTCCATCCATATCGACCACTTCAAACTCATAACCCTCATACTCAAATTTTGCACCGGTTTGTGGAATCTGACCCAATTGGCTCATCACAAAACCGCTTAATGTTTCGTATACATCCTCATTTGGCATTTCAGAAAGATCAAGAATGTCCTTAAGCTGGTCTATCACGATCAGTCCATCGAAAAGCCAAGAGCCGTCTTCACGTTGATATGCTAAATGATCGGTATCTTGATCATCTTCTGGAATATCTCCAACGATGGTTTTAAGGATGTCATAATCTGTCACCATGCCTTTAATACCCCCAAATTCATCAACGATGATGGCTAAATGGATGCCCCCGATTTGAAAATTTTCCAAAGCTTGAAGAGCTGACATATTCTCGGGCAAATAAAGCGGTTCTTTGATGTAGTTCTTTAGATTGAACCCATCCTCATCTGGCGATAGGCCCAGTAGATCGCGAATTTGGATATACCCTAATAGATTATCCAAATCTCCATTTGCTACAGGCACTCTAGCATGTGGTGTTTTCAGGATGTAATTCCATATTTCTTCAATAGAATCGTTGATATTAATCCAGGTCATTTCAACGCGGGGCGTCATTAATCCACTTACTTTACGTCTTCCCATGCGGAAAACACCCGAAAACATATCCCGTTCAGTTTCTTTGAAAACACCAATCTGATGCCCTTGTTCAATCAGAACCTTGATCTCCTCTTGAGTAATTGCAGGTTCGTTTCCAGGTTTGATGCCTAATAATCTAGCGCCAAACTCAGATGAAGCGCTTAACAGGGATACGATGGGCTTTGCTAATTTTGATAAGAAGCGCATTGGTACAGCTAAAGATGATGAAACCGCCTCGGGGTTATTGATAGCAACACGTTTCGGTACCAGTTCACCTATCACGATTGAAAAGTACGTGATGATCAGAACCAAGATTGTAAACGCGATTTCATCCGCATAGGGTTTTAAGAGATCTACTCGTGCTAACAGTTCCGCGAGGGGAGGAGAGAGCTGAGAGGCGCCAAAAGCGCCTGAGAATACGCCAACAAGGGTGATGCCCACTTGAACTGTAGAGAGAAACCGATTAGGCTCTTTCAATAACTCAAGCGCAGCTGCTGCGCCTTGTTCACCTTTATCCACTCGCTGCTGCAATCTCGTTTTTCGAGATGAAACCAGAGCGATCTCCACCATGGCAAAGACGCCATTCAACAACATACTGATTAATAAGATGATGATTGACATTCTCTTTGATTCTCCGAAATAGGGAAATAATTTTGAAACATACTTATTTTATTATACTCACCTAAAACCGATGGTGAGTATCAGATGACCAAGACAGCGATCAAATAAATAAAAGGGTTGTTAAAATGCAGCTTTAATTGCCAGTTTTGTAATGTCATGTATAATTTATGTGGGAAAATATATCGTTCGAGAGTTGTATTCATCCCTTTGGATTCTCGATAAAAATTCGATATAATTTGTAGTCTTCACTAGAAAGATTGTGGTTCAGTAAATGTCTATATTAATCAATATTCTTTTCATATTAGTCCTTTTCTTTTTCAACGCGATATTTGCCATGTATGAGATTGCAATGGTGGCAGCGAGAAAGACACGACTGGAACAAAAGGTTGAGGAGGGTAGTAAAGGGGCTGCTGATACCCTTTTCCTATTAAAGGATCCCAACCAACAATACTTGTCCACTGTGCAAATCATGATTACCATGATAGATACCCTGGCGGGAGGTATCGGCGGTGCCAGATTATCAGGGCCAATGGCTGATTTACTCCGGAGGATACCCTTCATTGCCCCACAAGCGGATCTGATTGCATTGATCACTGTCGTAATCATCATCACTTATTTTTCAATCGTGTTAGGTGAATTGATCCCTAAACGGCTGGCGGTTAGTAAACCAGAAGCAGTGGTCATGAAACTCTCACCTGTTATCCGGATTATGACGAAAATCTTTAGGCCTCTGACAAAATTACTCAGCGTATCAACAAACTTTGGGTTAAAAATTCTAAGGATCAATACCGACAAAGGCCCCTCCATTACAGAGGAAGAAATAAAAAGTTATATAGAGATGGGAAGGAACATCGGGTTGATCGAACAAGCGGAAAGCGATATGGTGGCAAGTGTCTTTCGTTTGGGAGACCGGCGTGTTGAAGCCTTAATGACGCCGCGCACAGAAATGACTTGGATTGATAGTAATGCGAGTATAGAAGATATTTGGAATATGTTAACGATTACTTTCCACTCTCGTGTTCCTATTGCGGATGGCAATTTGGATAACATTCAGGGATATATTCAGGTTCGAGACCTGATCAGCGAAACGCCCGGAAAACCGGATTTTAATTTACAAGATTTTATCAAGGAACCCATTTATCTGCCTGAAAACATGCCGGCATTGAAAGCTTTGGAAAATATTCAAACCAGCGGGGTCCATCTGGCGATGGTTGTTGATGAATTTGGCGGCATTACAGGAATGGTGACGGATTATGATATCCTGGAGGCGATTGTGGGCGAAATTCCTGAGAACGAACGAGATGATGATTTGATGGCTGTCCAGCGGGAGGATGGTTCTTGGTTGCTGGATGGGCTAATCGTGATTGATCAATTTAAGGAGATCTTAAAAATTTCGAACATGCCAGGTGAAGAAAAAGCTGGTTTCCAGACCTTAAGTGGTTTTGTGATGAGTCAACTGGGGCGGATTCCCAAGACAGGCGCTAAGTTCATCTGTGGGGACTACGAATATGAAGTTGTGGACATGGACGGCAGGCGAATTGACCGTGTTCTTGTTACCCGTATCGGTGAGGAATAATTTTCATTAAAATTTAAAGAGAAACATCAAGGCGGTCGAGCAATTCTTTCAGCCGACCCACTTCTTTACTTCTCACTTTGACAGCAGGTTGATTAAGCAGGTCCCATCCCAGGTCTGCGATGGTGAAAGCCGCGTCAATGGGGATCAACGACGAAGCGTTCTCAGCAATTTTATCCAACAGGGCATGATCATGATCAAGCCAGTGAAATAGGGTCTCAAGGAACTCGTTAGGGGTTTGGCACATACAGCCGGCATTATTCTCAACGACAAAATTAACGTTGCCGGTTTCCTGTCCGGGCAGAGCATGCACCAGCAATAAGGGCAATCCGGAAGCCAGGGATTCTGTCACAATCAGCCCTCCGGCTTTGCAGATGATGAAATCAGCGGCGCGCATCAATTCAGGCAAATTGTCCACGAAGTTGTATATTTTAACGGGATGGTGCCAATCCGTTTCACGAAAGTCTTTATAAAGGGAGTCATTCCCGCCGGCGACAAGCGCCATTTGCAGGGCATGTCCGCTGTGATCAATCAATTTAACTGTGTCAACCAGTGTTTCGATGCGGGGGCTGCCTACGACCAGCAGGCTGGTCAGGTCGCGATTCCAATCCAGAGTCTCTCGTAGTTCTCGCTTATCTTTTTGTTTGAGTTTCATTATGCGGGGATTAACTGGGATGCCCGTGACCATGACCTGTTCTGGGGATAAACCTGCTTTCAGAGCCTGCTGACGGACAGATTCAGTGGGCGCTGTACAGCGGGAGACGGCTTTATTAAACCAAACGAGATGCACTTTCGTCAGGTCTGTGATAACGGTGATGTTTGGGATGTTTCTCTTTTTCAAGACCAGCGCGGCGTGAATTGGGGCTTGAAAAACTGGATATGTTGTAATGATCAAATCGGGTTGATATTTATTGATGGTATCCCGGATTACTTCATACAGTACCACGATTAATCCGGCTTCCATTATTGACACGGGCAGCGTTGAATCACTCACTTTGTAACCCATCTTATAGAGGTCGGGTAATTTCTTGACGATCTCATCGTAATCCGATTGGCTTCTGCGGATAATTTCTGGAACTTTGGGGTTATTGAGGGGATTCTCAATCACCACCTCACAGAGAGAGCCGTATTTTTCTTCAAAGGCTTTATGAACAGCCTCTGCTGCAGATCGATGTCCCATTCCAGCATCTCCAGTTAGAATGAGAATATGTTTTTTGTCCTCGCCCATAATGGATTCCTGATAGTGAATGAATTTGTTATTCTAAATGATCCAGTAACCGCGTCAGGATTTCTTTTACTGTGCCCGTTTTCACTTCGTTACGGGAGCCTTTGAAATGACATTCAAAGGCTTGTGTGGTTGTCTTGGTGCTGATGCCAATCCACACCAGACCTACGGGTTTGGTCGGGGTGCCGCCGGTCGGCCCGGCGATGCCGGTGGTCGAAAGCCCGATATCGGATTCGAATTTTCTTTGGATCCCTTCTGCCATTTCACAGGCAGTCTCTTCACTGACCGCGCCGTGCTGGAGCAGTGTTTGTGATTGTACGCCCAGCATCTGCTCTTTGATGCGATTGCTGTAGGCGATCACGCCGCCGAGGAAGTACGCTGAGGAGCCGGAAACCCCCGTTAGGTAATGCCCGAGCAAGCCGCCGGTGCAAGATTCCCCTGTGGCGACCGTCAGATTATTTTCTATCAAAAGTTGACCAATGTCTGAGGATAGGGAGAGTAAGTTTTGTTCCATTTTATCCTCTTAGATTTTCTCCGGATCTTGATGCTTTTGCCCTTTTCCCAGTTCCTGAGAGCGGGTGAAGGCTGCCCAGATGGCACGGGAAATAGCCGTTCTGAACCCCATCTTTTCTAAGTAATATAGGGCGGTGGCAGAGGTGCCCCCAGGAGAGGTGACCTGATTGCGCAGGCGTGCGGGATGTGAATCGTTTTGTCCGTAGTAAGCGATGGATCCTTTGATGGTCTGCATAACCATTTCCTCAGCGATACGCCTTGGCAAACCAAGGTGAACGCCGGCATCGATCATCGCCTCCAGGAACAAGAACACATAAGCCGGTCCTGTCCCTGAAACGGCGGTTGCCATATCAATATAACTTTCATCTTCGACGTATATCTCATGTCCCAGAGCGGCAAGGATCTGCTGTGCGAGGTCGTGTTGCGATGGTGATGTCCCTGGGCTCTGGCTCCAAACCGTCATCCCTTCTCCGATTTGGGCTGGCGTGTTGGGCATGGAGCGCACCACCAAAGGGTGATTCAATCCCATGATCAGGGATTGCAGCATGGCGCCAGCAACAATGGAGATTACCAGGGCTTCAGGCGGGACATTGTCTTTCAAATCTCCCATGACCTCGGGTAGTTTTTGTGGTTTGACGCACAGAATGACGACATCCGCTTTATGAACAGCTTGGGCATTATCAAGATTTCCATTGATGTGATAGCGTGCTTCTAATTCTTTCAGCCGTTCCAGCCGTGGGCCGGCTGCGGTGATATTGGATGCGGAGGTCACTTTTTTTTCTATCAAGCCAATGATAATTGCCTCTGCCATAACGCCAGGGCCGATGAGAGAAAATTGTTTATTATCGTTCATGTGTCCCTTCCTTACTCAGATTAATCTGCCGACCAGCGGGAGAAAAGTGCGTGGGATAAGATCCTTCCACCGCTCTTGTCGACACTCACCAGTTCACCACTGGTGATGGTTCCCCCGAACTCTTTGATGATTTCATGCAGCGCTTGGTGTGGGACGAGAGCAGAAGCCTGGATCGCATAGGAGGTCAGGCAGATGAATTTTGGATCCTGGGTCAATACCTTTCGACATAAACTTAATAGTCCAGAGATATCCTCAAAGTATTCCCAAACTTTTCCGCTGGGTCCGCGACCAAACTTTGGTGGATCAAGTATGATTCCATCATATAAGGACTTCCGCCTGGCTTCACGCTTGAGGTATTTCCGGGCGTCCTCAACCAGCCAGCGGACGGGAGCATCCCCCAGGCCGCTCAGATCGAGGTTGCGGCTTGCCCAGGTGACGGCGTGCTTTGAGGCGTCCACATGGGTGATATTTGCGCCAGCGCGAGCGGCAGCTGCTGTCGCCATGCCGGTGTAGCCAAACAAGTTGATCACCCTGAGTTGCCTGCCGGTTGAACGGATTTGTTCTTCAATCCAATCCCAATGTGCAGCCTGTTCAGGAAATACGCCGATATGCCGGGATTTCGAGAGGCGTATCTCGCTTTTCAGTCCTTTATAATTCACCGTCCAGGGTTGCTGGATAGGCTGTTTGTATTCCCAATATCCACCGTGTTCCCCACTGGTCGGCACCATGACCGCGTCTGCAGCGTTCCAAAAGGATTGAGACAGAGTGGGCGACCAGATGGCTTGAGGTTCGGGGCGGATCAAGGTGTAGGGGCCTAATCGTTCCAGAGTTTGACCATCCCCAGTATCCAAAAGTTCATAGTCCTGCCAATCAGGCGATGTCAGGAGGTGAAGTTTGGGAATTTGCGAGGACGCTGTCATTAAAATAACCTCCACCTAAAAACCTGGTCCAGCCAGGGGAGGATGAATTGAAGCAGGAGTGCGATAGCAGCTGCTCTCTCCAGGGGCTTTTGCAACGCTCCCTGAACCGCCATACTGCTGTCACTCCGGCGCAACTTGAGAGTCGGCGGGAGGATGAACAAAGCAGCCAGAATCGCCATAATGATTAACACCCATAGAGGGATCAGGTCAATTACGATGAAAGAGATGATGCCTGAGAATATACCCATCATCAACGAGGTCAGCATTAAAATGTGGCTGGCCTTATCGCCAAGGATGATGGCGGTGTGTCTCAGCTGGGCTGCCCGATCGCCTTCTAAATCGCGGATCTCATTATAGAGTTCACCATAGATACTGATGGACATCACAAATATAAATGGCCAGAGCCAATGTTGATTGAGTTGGTTGGTGTATGTGAAATAACCGCAGAGAAATTGCAGCCCTGCTAGCATCAGACAATGGGAGAAAACGTCAAAGAATGCAATGGTCTTCAACCGCACACTACGAGAAGAATATAAATAACCAAGGATCAAGCTGGTCAGCCCAAAGAGGAAAGGCCAGGTGCCTAAAAGTGAAAACAAGCCTGCTGAGACCAACCCCACGATGAAGGTGGCAATCCGTGCTGTTTGGGGAGTGATCAATCCCGCTGATACGGGATTGCGGTTGATCTTGCTGGGGGAGAGAGCATCATCTGGGGCGTCTTCAATGTCATTGATCATAAAGGCGAAACCCACAGCCAGCCAGTTGGCTGGGAGGAGGATAAATAACCGCCAATCCAGGAACCCCTTTGCAGAAGCGATGCCCAATAAGGTCGTGATGATGACAAAATACACATATTCATCAAATCGCGTTAATTTTGCGATTCCTTTTAGGGTTTGATTCATGAGTCCACTTCTCCTTATCCTCGTTGAGTATACCATTTTTTAAAAACCTTCTTAATTTACTGAAATTGAATACTTATACGCTATAATTCAACAGATGCTGACTAAAGGAGATGTTATGGATTTTGATTGTATTGTTGACCGGCGAATCACGGAAAGTATCAAATGGAATTATTTCGATGAAGATGTACTGCCGATGTGGGTGGCAGATATGGATTTTCGATCGCCTGAGCCGGTAATAAAAGCTTTACACGAGCGTATTGACCACGGCATATTTGGTTATGGGATGCCACCAAAGGGGCTGCGAGAAGCTATTGTCAATCATCTCAAAAGCCACCAAAATTGGGAGATAGAAGAGTCGGAAATTTCCTTCATTTCCGGTGTGGTGACAGGTTTTAATCATTCAATTTACAGCCTGACCGAGCCCGGCGATAAAATTCTTATTCAAACGCCGGTGTATCCTCCAATTCTTACTGCGCCAGAGGAAGCAGGGCGTCAGTGTGTGCATAATGAACTTCTAAGGCGCACCGATGGACGATATGAGATTGATTTCGATGATTTTGAACAAAAGGCAGCTTCTGGAGTCAAATTATTTATATTGTGCAATCCGCATAATCCCGTCGGTCGGGTTTTCACCCTGGAGGAACTGACCAAAATGGCTGAGATCTGCCTTAAACATGATGTGTTAATTTGTTCCGATGAAATCCACAGTGACTTAATTTTTTCTGAGTTTCATCACATTCCGATCGCGAGCCTTGCACCGGAAGTGGCGGCAAAGACTGTGACCTATTTCGCCCCAAGCAAGACCTTCAATGTGGCTGGTTTTTCGACGTCAGTCTATGTGGCGAAGGACGAGGAGATGAAGAAGCGGTTGGCGCAATCAATGTGCATGCTGTTGGGGCATCCGAATATTCTCGGCTTGCATGCAGCACTGGCATCCTATAGCGATGGTGGGGATTGGCTGGATGCTGTTTTGAAGTATTTAGAAGGTAACCGGGATTTCCTGGCGGATTTTGTCGCAGAGGAGTTGTCCGGTATCAAAATGTGGACTCCCGAAGGCACCTATCTGGGTTGGTTGGACTGCCGGGAATTAAATTTGGATGTTTCTCCGCAAAAATTTTTCTTGGATGAAGCGAAGGTTGGTCTGAATGAAGGCGGCGATTTTGGCAAAGGGGGTGAAGGTTTTGTGCGGTTGAATTTTGGCTGTCCGAAGGTGCTGCTCGAAGAGGGGTTAACTCGGATGAAGGGTGCTCTTTTAAATCGTTAGGCAATTTTATGGCTGAGCGAGAAATGCAACAGGACTTGAGAATGACACCCAAAAAACACAACCTGCCCTGGTGGGTGTGGATTTTTGTGATCATCGCAGTGTTTTTGTTTGTGTACTTCGCCACGGTTGGAATAGGAGCTGTGCTGATCGTCGCTGATCCTATCCAGGCGGTTGATGCGGTCGTCGTCTTGAGTGGCGATGATGGGGATCGGTTAGAGCTGGCAATCGAGATGCATGAGCAGGGATGGGCGCCTAACCTGGTGATCACGAATGTGTCGGATACTGTCAACCAACGGCTTGCGGCTGAGGCTCAGGCGGGTGGGTTTGCAAAGAATGAGATTTATATCACGAAAATTGAGGTGGAGAGTACCGTTGACGAAGCTTTGGCTGTGCGTGAAATAGCATTTAAAAAAAGCTGGACGACATTGATGGTGGTCACAGACCCATATCACAGCTTTCGAGCACGGTTTATCTTTCGCAGGGAGCTAGAAGGGTCAGGTATTACCATCGCTGTGCGACCGGTCGCTGGGCACTGGTTTCGCTCACCGAGCTGGTTCCTCCACGTGGAAGGCTGGCAGTTCGTTTTTTTGGAAATCATAAAGTTTGTGACATATCTTTTTTCAATTATGCTTAAATAAAAAAACGGGTCGCATTTGCGACCCGATTAAGTTGTTGAAGATTAAAAACCAAATAGTGATGTTTTGTTTTCTTCTTCTTTATCTTCTTCTAGTTCTTCATCTGTGGTTTCTTCTTGTACTTCTGCTTCTTCGGACACCTCATTTTCTGACATCACATCTTCGGATATCACATCTTCGAATATCACATCTTCGGACATCTCATCTTCAGAGACTTCATCTTCGGATGTCTCTTCTTCAGATGCCTCCACAGTGCTTACCTCACTGGTTGCGAGGATGACGTTGGCTGCTTGCAGTCCTTTCGGACCGTCCTCTATCGAAAATTCAACCTCCTGTCCTTCTTTGAGTCTCTTGTAGCCCTCCATTTGAATTGCTGAAAAGTGTACGAAGACATCGTCTTCACCATCGTCACGGCCGATAAAACCATAGCCTTTGGGGGCACTGAACCATTTGACGGTTCCAATATAACGTTCTGACATACTTTTACTCCATCTTTCTAGGATTTATTAAGGTTCTATGTGTCGGAACATCTACTCCGACGCTAGGTTAATATAATACTTTCTGAAGGTCATGTCAAGTGAGGGGTAAAGGCTGGGCATACTGAGGCTATGCAAAAGCAAGAAAGGGCAGGGGGAGGGATCAACAGAGAAGCAATTTACAAAGTCACCCTCACCTCAATCCTCTCCCTTGGCGAGGGAGAGGAGGGGAATTGTGAATTGAAGGGGATAGACAAATTTGACTTGTTCTTTAAGAAATGTTATAAACCCTCTCCTTTGTGAAGGGAGAGGAGGGGAATTGTGAATTGAAGGGGATAGACAAATTTGACTTGTTCTTTAAGAAAAATTATAAACCCTCTCCTTTGTGAAGGGAGAAGGCAGGGTGAGGGTTCCTCCAATAATTATTGCTCATCTTTTATTATCATCAATTCATTGAGAGTGGCATCAATTTCTGCAATCACATCCTCCAAATGGTTTAGCACATCATTGTTCCAGAACCTTATTACCTGGATACCCTTTTGCATGAGAAATGCCGTTCGGATGTCATCCATCTTTTTGTTCTCGGTATTTGTGTGCTGGCTCCCGTCAATCTCAACCGCAAGGTGTGCTTCACTGCAATAGAAGTCAAGAATGTAGTTATCAATCGGGTGTTGACGACGAAACTTACAACCGGAGAGTTGTCTTGACCTCAGTTTTGACCATAACAAACTCTCAGCGAGTGTTTGATTTTTCCGTAAACTACGAGCTCTGTTTCGAATAACATTATTGGACATGAAGAAATATTATCACAGCTATTAATGTTCTGCTCGTATTTTCTCATTAGAAAGAACGATTTTTATAACACGTTTAATGAGTATTCGACTTAGATATCAGGGTTTGTGAACAGAAAATGTAAGTATAAAAATTTATGGTACCCTCACCTCAATCCTCTCCCTCGCCGAGGGAGAGGAGGGAACACTGCATGAGATATGGCGTAATGGGGATCAACGAAAATTGTTTGTAATGTAAGAAACGTTATAAAACCCTCGCCCTTTTGAAGGGAGAGGGCAGGGTGAGGGTTCTTCAACTGAAAGATGAGCAATCTACTTGGAATTCTGGAGGCAAAGAAGGAGCTGCCTTATGACCCCTTCTGGTTCCTGGTCAGTTACGGCAAGTACATAATATTGTGTTATTTGAGAATCAGCATCTGAAATTGATAGTGTTTTTACACCATCAGGCACCTGGCTTTCCAAGAGATAGCCAATACTAAAAGGATATTCATCCAGCAGAATCTGAAAGAACTCAAGCGAAGAGAAGGTTTGAAGATGAAGTGACGTTTCACTCGTCTCAAGTATGTTCTTTGAAAATAATTTTATTATTTCGTTTCCTTCAGGGTAGCTCAGCACTTGAATGGGCTGATTGATCTCTATGCCCGCATCTTTGATTTCAGACACATTAGCCCAATTCTTTATTTTTCCGGCATAAATGGCCTTCAGGCTATTAATGCTGATAGATGAAAGGGCCATTTCCCTTCCAGCGACGAGGGTGATTTTTTCTGACCCCAAAACAGTAATATATGGATCGTCCTCCAGAGGTTCGCCCAGCCTGAGGATAATATCTGCTTCATCCAGAGATAAGTCCTCCGGTGGAAAGATCTGGACATAGATGCCAAAATCAGTGATAGGTTCCGCGCAGGCGGAGACTTTGGGCAGCCAATGCGCCAGGGTAGGCGAGACATGCAGGGTTATGACCTCCATTGCTATCTTTTCATCAGATTCAGAAGAATTCGCTGAACAAGAGGCCAGCAAAAACAGCAGGATGAGACTAGCGATCAGAAATTTTTGTTTCATTACCTATTTAAGCGTCCAAATCAGGATCGTCGCGCTCCCCAGCAGGGCACAGTAAACTGAGAAATAAATCAATGAGTGGTTGACCAGAAATCGCAGCAGCCAGCGGATGGCGATATACCCAACGATCATAGCGCTTAGAAAGCCAATCACCATGACAGGTAGGAACTGGGTTAAATTTGGAACCTCCGTGACCATTTGATACGTTGAAAGCGCACCGGCAGCCAGCATGATAGGGATGGACATCAGGAAGGAGAAGTGGCCGGCCGATTCCCGCTTCAGGTGGCGCAGCATCCCACCGGAGATGGTTGCGCCGGACCTTGATATGCCGGGAAACAGCGCCAATGCCTGCATGAGCCCCATAATCAGGGCATCCTTCCCAGTGATATCGTATATATCGCCAATTTTCTGGCTGATCCATTCTCCCAGAAACAGGAGAAAGGCTGTGACCAGCAGGGCAATGCCGGCAAATAACGGGGAGGTAAAAGTTTGTTCCACCGTATCCTGGAAGAACAGCCCAGCTAAGCCGGCGGGGATGGTTGCGATTATGAGAAGCCAACCCAGCCTTGCTTCATGGGTGGCAAATGGTGTTCCTTTGAAGAGCTGCTTGAAGAATTCGCGCAGGATGGCGACGAGGTCTTCGCGGAAATAAAAAATCACCGCGACCAGTGTGCCCAACTGTACCAGGACATCAAAGATGAACATCTCTTTTTCAGGCAGATTCCAACTGAAAAAGAAGGGCAATATGACCAGGTGTCCCGAACTTGAAATGGGGAGGAACTCCGTCAGACCCTGGATCACCC
>Ga0307431_1000821_pt1 | contig 19323 bp, 19 predicted proteins | sample SalMarWE160170MG_FD_202155 | JGI IMG/M metagenome (GOLD analysis project Ga0307431, IMG submission 202155) | Salt marsh sediment microbial communities from the Plum Island Ecosystem LTER, Massachusetts, United States - WE1603-170 | ecosystem: Environmental > Aquatic > Marine > Intertidal zone >...
GAGGTTTTTCAGGGCGATGCTGTTATTATGCTCAATATCCAGGGCTCGGCTGTAGGCTTCCATGGCGTCATCATACCGTCCCAACTCGGTTAGGGCCTTGCCCAGCCGATTGTAGGCATTTATATCGTTTGGGAAGATACCAATGACGCTATTATTAGCGGTAATTGCTTCTTCCCATCGACCTTGCATTGCCAGTTCGATGGCCTCTCTAGTACGTTGCCGCCTTAGCTTTGCTTCGCTGGTCTGATAGCTCATCAGGCTGCCTCTCCTGTTTTGCAATATTTTAATGCACTTTGGCCAGTTGTCAAGTGGGAAAGGGAGGAGTTTGCTGAAGTGGTCGCTTACAACTTTTGTGACCTCAGTATCATCTCGGAGCGGCCAATATGGTTATACCATGCTCGCGCTATAGTGTGAATCCTTTTGGAACAGCAGTACCATATCTGCACCAAGCACGTATTCCGTTCCGATATGAGTCAATTTGTGCTGCTTACAGAGTTGTACGAGGCTTTCTCTTGTCAGCTTTGTAATGTGGTCAGATGCATAGCCGTATGGCATGGCTATAGAATACACCTTTTCGATTATTCTCCACCGAAATGTCCCGTAGTCGGGTGTTGCAATAACGGCGGTGCTATGTGGCTTTAATACTCGTGAGATTTCGCTTATTGCAAGTCTGGGATTGCTGAGATGTTCTACCAGTTCAATGCAGAACACTTGGTCGACTGAATCGTCTTTGAACGCCAGTGAGTATGCGTCCATGTTTAGGAATGACGCTGTACTGCGCTTGCGCATGAAGCTTAATTTGATTATGTTTGTGTCTATGCCTATGCTACCATTACCAAGGAGGGTTATCATTGGCGAGCTTCCACAGCCGATATTGAGAACCTTTTCTGCCTGTGATAGGCTGGCAAGCTTGAGGGCTTTTTGAGTCAGGGTTTTTTTCCACCACTTCTGTATCGGATTGCCCCTGTACCAGCTAATCCAGTCGTAGTTAGCCTCGTTAAACCTCTGTTTGCGCGATGCTATGGACACAAGTGATCTTAAAAGTCGGAAGAAGCTATATGCGTAGAGGTGGTATAGCTGTCTGAAGTAAGCGCCAAATTCTCGCGTACTTAGCTTGCTGTCGCCATGCCTTCTGTCGGTGAAAACGAAAGGCACTTCGATAAAGCTCTTCCAATCAGCCTTTACAAAGTATTCGAGGCCAATTTTGAAGCCCAATGGCGTAATCTTAGTGTTCTGAAGACATTCACGGCGTATAGCGAAGAAGCCAGATGTCGTATCTTTAATTGGCGTCAACGGGCGCGCCAACATTATGGCAGCACGTGAAATGAGCCTGCGCTTTAGTGGCCAGCCTGCGGCGCTTCCTCCTTTGACATGGCGTGATGCTACTACGAGGTCATGTATTTGAATTTCACTTCGTAGTTTCGGGAGCATCTCAGGTGGGTGACTAAAGTCGGCATCCATGACGATGTAAGCATCTGCCGGAAGCGAGTTCATACCATCAATTACCGCTGAGGCAAGGCCAAGTTTCCGTGGTCGTGAGACGAGTTTTATGGGGTAGGCAGCAGAGAGTCGTTCAACTACAGCTTGTGTTTTATCAGGCGAGTTATCATCAACGACTATAGTGGTGTAGTCGCTTTTAAGCGCAGCATGAATTTCGGGGATGAGAGCCTCGATGTTTTTTGCTTCATTATAGGTGGGTATAATTACCGCAAGAAGCTCCACAAATACCTCCGGAGGGTTTTAATGATTATACTCATATTGTTGAGCCAATTGTCAAGATGGTCTGGAGATTTGGACAGAGAACTTCGTCTTTGACCTAGAAGGAGAGGGAGGGGGAAAGTAAACGGGTGGCCTGTGCTCAGGGTCAACGGGAGTTCTTACAGGGTAGCCTGGAGCATCCGCTCCAGGTGCGGTTGGAGCCCTTCAACTGAAGGGCTCCAACCTAACCATTGACCAGTGTAATTACCCATCTTTCTTTGAAGGATTGAGTAACTTTAGCCTGATGAATCAGGCAACTACAGGAATTGAGCGCGAAGGGAATAAAGAAGCGGGACGTAGCGTCGCCTCTCCGTGGCGACGCAGTAGTAGGGGCGTTCGATTGAACGAACCTACGCATGGGGTTATAAACGGTGCACCCCATAATTGCATTTAAGGGCGGTTAGGTAGGTCAATACATGTGAATAGTTACATCTTTATTGACAATATAACCATAACATGTTAAAATGGAGCAAAGCTGGGAAATTTGGAGGAAAGATGATGCGAGATAAGGTTGAGGAGATCCTCGATAAGATCAGGCCCCAATTGGAGGCAGATGGCGGCGGTGTGGAACTGATTGATGTCAACGATGGCGTGGTTACGGTTAAACTTATCGGCGCCTGTAGCGGGTGCGCTATGCGTAACATGACCCTCACTAATGGCATTGAGCGGATTCTGAAGGAGCACGTGCCCGAGGTCAAGGAAGTAGTCGCAGCCTAGCAGATTATCAGAAAATAAATAAGGGCAGATTATAATTCTGCCCTTATTTATTTACAAAGGCTTGTCAAATCCTCTCTTATTACTCTTTGTCCAGCTCGAAGGCTATGTGCAGAGCGGCAACGGCATCGCGCACCAGCGCCTCGTCGATGATGCATGTGATCCTGATCTCCGATGTTGATATCAACTCGATGTTTATGTTTGCATCGTAAAGGGTGCGAAACATTCTTGCCGCATAGCCTGGTGTATTCTGCATTCCAGTGCCCACAATGCTTACCTTGCCCAGCTTGGCATCGGCAACGCACCCTCTGGCTCCGATAGACTTGGCTATGGGCTCGACAACTTGCATTGCCTTATCCAGATCGCTTTTGGCAACGGTGAAGGTCAGGTCAGTGACCCGCTCCACGCTGGCGTTCTGGACGATGGTGTCCACACTGATGCTCTCTTTTCCTAGAGGCTCAAAGATGGCTGCGGCAATCCCCGGTTGGTCAGGAACGCCGAGCACGGTGATCTTGGCTACACTCAGGTCATGTGCGATCCCTCGCACCTTGTTTCTCACTTCCATATCTGCTCCTCCGTGGATTAATGTTCCTGGACTTTCTACAAAACTGGAAGCTACCAGTATCGGTATGTTGAAAAGCTCCCCAAGCTCTACCGCTCGGGGGTGGAGTACCTTGGCACCATAGGTGGCAAGCTCGAGCATCTCCTCATACCCGACCTCGTCCAATTTATGCGCATCAGGTGCGAGGCGTGGGTCAGCGGTGTAGACGCCTTCAACATCAGTATAGATCTCGCATACCTGCGCTCCAAGGCTCGCAGCCATGGCCACTGCGGTGGTATCGGAGCCTCCCCGTCCTAATGTGGTGATGTCCATATCTGGGGTGATTCCCTGGAAACCAGCAACGATTACGATCTTGCCCTTATTTAGTTCTTTGACGATGCGTTGTGACTCAACACGAACGATGCGTGCCCTGCGGTAAGCGTCGGTGGTCCTGATGCCCGCCTGAGCACCACTGAGGCTGATCGCCTGATAACCCAAGGATGCCAGCGCCATAGCCAGCAGTGTGCTGGAGATGGTCTCCCCGGTGGATAGGAGGACGTCAAGCTCCCTATCATCAGGGTGTTCACTGACCTGGTGGGCGAGGCTGACCAGTTCATCGGTAGTATCTCCCATAGCGGAGACGACCACCACCACATCGTTGTCCTTCTCCTTGGTGGCTACTATGCGGCGGGCCACGGTTTTGATCTTTTCCGCATTTGCTACTGAGCTACCGCCATATTTTTGCACAATGCGCGCCATTACATTCTCCTGACGTTAGTGTACCTTTATCAACTTATCGATGATTGTATGCCCTTCCTCGATGAAAATGCCGGTGCTTTTCGCCTCTGCCTCGGTTAGTCTCACAGCGCCAGAGCTGGAAAACCCCGTGCCCCAGAGCAGGAACGGAACCGGCTCCGGGGTATGGGTTCGAACCTCGATGGGTGTTGGGTGGTCTGGCATGGCTAGTATGCGAAGAGCGTCTTTATCCCAGGAGACGAGCTGGCTCACTACCTCCCTGTCCACCCGCTCGATGGCCTCCACTTTGTCCTCGATAGAGCCAGCGTGTCCTGCTTCATCCGGTGCTTCGATATGCACAACTACCAGGTCATATCTATCTAAAGCTTTGAGAGCACCGGCCCCCTGGGCGGCGTAATCGTTGTCCAGTCCGTCAGTGACCCCGGCGATATCAAGGTTTTCTATTCCGGACAATTTTGCCAGACCTCGAAGGAGATCGACTGCAGATGTCATAGCGGCATCGAGGCTATGAAGCTCCTTAAAGGGCGGTAGTTCAGGGTTCTTCCCGCTGCCCCAGAAGAGCCAGACCATGGTAGCGGGGGTTTCGCCGCGAGCCCTTCGCTCCAGGTTTACCGGGTGGTCGCGCAATATATCTTCCGAACGTGCCATGATGTCTCGCAGCAATTCGCTGCCTGGTCCCTGGGGAAGAAATTCACCGATGGGCTTGCCGGGAATATCGTGCGGCGGGGTGCAGGTGGCAAGCAGGGTATCGTCACCCCCCGTTATCTTGCATATGTTTCTGTAGCTAACGCCAGGGTAAAGGTGAATCTTGTCGTTGCCAAGGCCCTGTCCCAGAGCGGCGATGAGGGCATGAGCTTCGGTGTTGCCTATGTGGCCTGAGCTGTAGTCCAACATCTTCCCATCCTGGACGGCGACCAGGTTGCAGCGAAAGAGGACATCACCTTCATCGATTGGGATGCCCATGCTTTTCGCCTCGATGGCGCTCCTGCCGATATGGTATACCCGTGGGTCGTAGCCAAGTATGGACATGCAGGCGCAATGGCTGGACGGCTCCATTCCCGGCGGCACTGTCCGCACCAGGCCGACATGTCCATCCCTTGCCATGATATCCAAATTGGGGGTATGGGCCAGCTCGAGGCAGGTCTTCCCGTCGCGCTCGAGCAGAGGCCGGTCGGCGGCACCATCGATTATCAGCACGCAGTATTTCATAGGTTTCTAAGTATAGCATCACGTACGGTGTGCTTCAAGGAACGCGTCGGGATACCGCCCAGATAGGTAATCGCCATTCGCACCATATGCTAGGGAGTTGGAAAATACAATCGGGTAGCCTGGAGCATACGCTCCAGTTTTCAATGGTTGTTCCGTTCACCCTAAGCTTGTCGAAGAGCCTGTCCTAAGTTCAACGAAGGGTCGTTCATGGTTCGACGGGCTCACCACGAACGGTGTCGAGAAACCAACTCTCCCTCCCTCGAAGAGTCTTCGATCTGGTGGGAGGTAGCCTTCCTCGAAGAGTCTTCGACCTGGAAGGAGAGGGAGGGGGAGTTGCGTCTTGAACTTCACCCTCACCTTAACCCTCTCCTCTCCAGAGGCGAGTCTTCGACCTTCAAGGGAGAGGGGACTTCGATTGAGCGATGACAGCTTGTTGTTAGTGTTGCAAGGGTATACTATAATAGTGCTTACGGGGCGTAGCGCAGTTTGGTTAGCGCGCAGCGTTCGGGACGCTGAGGTCGGAGGTTCAAATCCTCTCGCCCCGATTTTTCGGATATTTAAAACGAAAGTTGGCTCTATGTGGCGGGTTCGAAGGTTGAGGGGGCAAAAAATTCATGACGTCAAAGAATAGAAAGAGGAATCCCGAGGTGATCCTGAGAAACGGCAAGCCAGCGGCAGTCATCCTGGATATTGATGAGTATCGAGAGATGTTAGAGCGCCTGGAGGACATGGAAGACGTAAAGGCCCTTGAGAGGATGCGCCAGAGGCCGCTGAAGTTCACAAGACTGGAGGATTTCCTTAAAGGGTATAGCCCTGGTGCATGAGGTTTATCTTGAGCGGGCTGCTGAGAGGCAGCTTAAGCGTTTGTCAGCAGAGGATTTCCAGAAGGTCGTCAGCCATATCAAGGGTCTGGCTGAAAATCCGAGACCAAGGGGTTGTAGAAAGATCACTGACTCAGCAAGCGATTGGAGGATCCGGATTGGGGACTATCGCATTATCTACGAAATCGATGACAAAGCCAAGGAAGTTAGAGTGATGCGAGTTAGGCACCGTCGAGAGGTTTACAGGTAATTAATACCAGATGAGATGTCGGAGGTTCAAATCCTCTCGCCCCGACTTTTTATTCCTTCCACCCACTCTCTATCTTAATTGATTTGCTAGTGGGTGTCGAATCTGGGGTTAATCAGCCAGATGCCTCTTCGCCTCGTCCCATAGGGCGTCCTGCTCCTTGAGGGAAAGGCTCTCAAGCGAAATGCCCCGCTTCTGGCAGACCTCCTCCATATAGAAAAAGCGGCGATAGAAGCGCACGTTTGCCCCTCGCAGTGCCGGCTCAAGGTCAATGTCGAGCCGGCGGGCGATGTTGACCAGGGTGAAAAGCAAGTCGCCAAACTCCCGTACCCTTTGCTGATGCCCGGTTGCCTTCTTAATCTCGGCTACCTCTTCGGCGAGCTTGTCGAGGATGTCCTCCACCTCCTCCCAGTCGAAGCCGACGTGGGCGGCGCGGCGCTGAACCGCTTGTGAATACGCCAGGGCAGGCATCTCTTTTGGTATGCCGCTAAGGATTGATTCGCCTTTTTTGCCCTCCTCTCGCTTTATTGCATCCCATTTTGCCACTACCTCGCCGGCAGTTTTGGCTTGGGCATCGCCGAAGACATGGGGGTGACGACGGATCAGCTTGGAATTGATGCCGCTAATTACGTCGTCTATCGTAAAATCCCCATGCTCGCTGGCCATCTGAGCGTGAAAAACGATCTGCATGAGCAGGTCGCCCAGTTCTTCACAAAGCTTGCCCATATCTTCTGCATCGAGAGCTTCTACAACCTCGTAGCTTTCCTCAAGCAGGTTGTTCTTGACTGAGAGATGAGTCTGCGCCCTATCCCAGGGGCAGCCATCAGGGCGGCGCAGCTTAGCTATAATATCTACCAGGGTATCGAAGCTATCCAATTTATGTCCCTTTCTTGAAATCTTCTCGCCTGAATTATACGAGCAAAGCTCTTGGATTGACAAGTTGGAGCTTGCTTCACTACCATGAGGGCATGGTGGAAAGAAAGCCTTTGAGGATTATCGTTGCTCTTTTAGCGATTGTCTTCATCCTGTGCATTCCTGCCCTTCTGTTTAGCAGCAATCTGCGCTGGGCGGTCAATAGTATGGGATTGTATGAATATGGATTCAATAAATATGAGATTAGTGAAGCAACTGGCATCAGCAATGAAGATTTACGGGTGGCAGCGCGGCAATTGATTCATTACTTCAATTCGAAGGACGAGCCGATTCAGACCACGGTCTTGACTCCGCAGGGCGATGAGCTATTCAACCAGCGTGAAGTAGACCATCTCAAGGATGTCAAAGGTTTGATAAGACTTTTTTATCTTGTTCAAGTAGTCGCATTGGGCTACGTTGCTGCATTTGTTGTCGGTGGCTTCATTTGGCAGAGGAAACGGTTTTTAGCCTTGTTGCTGACGGGGGTTGTCGGGGGTAGCATTCTTACCATAGCCTTGATTGTTGTTGTGGGGTTGGCATCACTGATCAATTTCGATTGGCTTTTCCTCGGGTTCCACCGTCTTTTCTTCACCAGCGATACCTGGATGCTGAATCCGGCTACCGATTATTTGATCAAGATGTTCCCTGCGGGCTTCTTCTATGATGCAGCGCTCTTTATTGCTGGGGCGATTATTGCAGAGGCTCTTTTTCTTGGAGGTATCGGGGGTTTCTTCATGCTGAGGAGACGGAGGGCATGAGGCTAGCTGCCCAGGTTGCAGGTGGCGCAGCTTGTGGCGGAGCAAGTGCTGCAACTACTTCCTATACCAGGTATGGAGATGGAATCTCCATCGGCGCTCTTTGAAGAGGCGGAGAAGGCGGAGAGGAGCTTCCTGGCGGTTGTATTACAGGCGGGGCAGGATGCCGCTTCATCAGCTTGGCTGAAGGAACGCCGCAAATCAAATTTGCAGTTACAACTGGGGCACATGTATTCGTATATAGGCATTACGCTGGTATTGTATGCTATAGGGCGAAAGTAGTCAAATTTAACTATTGGCTCAATTTCATCCAAATATTCCCACTTTTCAAGATCTTTACTGTCTAGCCATTATATTAAAGCTATATCTCTATCCATTTTCAAATTGTACTACCCAGAACCTTTCAATGAGAATGAGTATTAGAAGATTTAGTAGATTTACCAATGAATTCTCCAAGAAAATCTAGAATTTACAATGTGATCTAGCATTCCATTTTATATGTTACAATTTCGTTAGACTACATAAATCGCTGGATAATACTTACTCTGGAACACCTGCTATGGTTTTGGGAATAAGTTACCATATTTGGAATATTGAATAAATTGTTAAAATAGCCGATAATATCTAAGGCATAAATTGAGGGTGATGGTATGAAAGATATAATAATGGCTCACATCGATTACGAAAATATTCGCTGGCGTTTCCCAGATTACGTTGAGTACATTACCGTAGATGACATTATAAGTGCGTTTAAAGAATTAGGTAACGAATTAGGTGAATTAAGGCAGACGTTTTTTTATGGAGATTGGACTAGACGAGCTCAGGATTCAAGATTAATTGAAGATAGAGGTTGTCGTGCTATTAATGTTCTTTCAAAGCGGGGAGGTGCAGACAGAAGCGACCAATCAATGTCATTTGGCATTTATGACCAAGTTAGGGATAATCCAGAAGTAACAGCCTTTCTTCTAGGAGCTGGGGATGCTGATTATAAGGAAATCATACTACGTTGTAGAGAACGAGGAAAACATGTTTATGTTCTTTGTTTTGGTCGATCTGCATCACGAGAGTTATTAAAAATGACAGATGGAGTTTATCCACTGGAAGTTAGGCTAAATCTAACGGAAAAAGCTTTTAAAGGACTTCCTTCACCGGAAGTTGCTGACAAACCTGCAAAGCAACAACAGCTTATACAAAAACTTGATAGTCCGGAGAAAGCCATCCCATACGTTGTCAGATTTTATTTTATTAAACTAATGGTTCCAATGAAATATTTTGGTGAAACTATTACAGAAGCAGAGCAATTTTTAGACCAAGAACTGAAACAAGGATATATTAGAGAATATTTAATGGACAATCCGAAGATACCAGGGAAACAAATAAAATGCATCATGCTAATCCGAGATTCGCAGATTGTAAATGACGCACTGAATACATAATAAATGAAGTAGCAGGGCTTAGAGCCCTGCTACTTCCTAACCTAACATATCATAGCGCGTTTCTCAACGCAATATAATAATACCACCCATATGTTCGATTTGTCAACCCACTTTTCTACATTTATTTTGACTACAATTGTTTCTATTATACTCGACATCACCTTGAGCCTATTCAAATTTACCTACTAACCAAACTTATCATTTTTCACAAACACTGAGATGCATGACTGGGATATCACTATGCTTCTGTCTGATACCTATTGTAATTCTGAGCGTAGCGAAGAATCTCAGTGGTGGGGCGACAGATTCTTCGAGACCCTTCGTTTCACTCAGGGCCATCAGAATGACATCATAGAAATCCCCAAGCCCCAGCCCATCCTCATTGTCATTCTGACCCTGAACCCTTCGATAAACTCAGGACAGGCTCCTTGAAGGGGAAGAATCTCGTTCCCTCTCTCTTTAATGTCGAAGACTCGACTCTGGCGAGGAGAGAGTTAGGGCGGTTCATGGTTCGAGGCCGACAGGTCGGCCGACACTTCGGCCCAGGCTCACCACGGATGTTGTTGGATTCCGTAAGTTCAAATCATAATTCCATCTGTCCTGAGCAGGAGTAGTAGGTTGGGTGAAATGAAATGTAACCCACCCTACTTCTTTATACCAGCCCCGCAACTACACTCCATATTATCTCCTGCGGTTTCAGGGTGTATTATTGACTTTGCTATGGCGGAATGTTAGCATAATTTATATCAATAGTTTTTTGATTTGAATTCGGTTACCATTCGCGAAAAGGAGGGTAAGGATGGATAAGGATAACTTGGCTGAAATAGAAGAGAGAAAGAAGAACTGGGAGGAGGTAACGCTGCAGAAGACGCTAGGGCGATACCGGCTGCAACAGAGCCCCACTAGATTCTACACTCCCTTGGATGTAAAAGACCATGATTTTATAGAGAAGGTGGGCTTCCCCGGGGAATATCCCTACACTGCAGGAACGTACCCCAGCACGGTTTTTCCCCTTATGCGTCTGCGGGCGAGGGGGCAGGCTGAGGCGATCGATGTGCGAAGGGCGGGGATGTATTCCGGATATGGAACGTCGGAAGATTGCCGCGATTTCTATAAAGCTATGCAGGCTCGAGGCTGGAGCGGTGGGCCCAATATTGCCTTTGACCTCCCCACCCAATGCGGCTATGATTCGGATGATGCTATGGCACGGGGTGAGGTGGGCAGGGTTGGTGTGGCGATAGATACACTGCGTGACTTCGAGGTACTCTACGAAGCCTTCACCGGTGACAGGGATCTGGATAGGACTGCCTCCAACTTCACCATAAATCCAACTGCAAACATAACTCTGGCGATGTATTTCGTTCTGGCGGAGAAGCGTGGCATCCCACTGGAAAAGCTGGTTGCGACCCCGCAAAATGACATCCTGAAAGAGATTGTAGCCCGAGGGACGTACATCTTTCCCGTCAAACCATCGATGCGAATGACGCGGGATAGCATAGTTTATTGTGCTGAGCACACACCACAGCTAAATCCTGTCAGTATCAGTGGCTATCATATGCGAGAGGCAGGCGCTACCGCTGCACAGACACTAGCTTTCACTCTATCGAATGCGATTGCCTATTTCCAACTTGGTGTTGATGCTGGGCTGGATGTGGACAAGTTTGCGGGTCAGATGACGTTCTTGACGCTGGGTGGCAGTATGGACTTTTACACGGAAGTAGCGGTACGGAGAGCAGAGCGGCGTATGTGGGCAAGGATAATGATGGAGAGGTTCAAGGCAAAGAATCCCAGAAGCTGGATACAGCGGCAACCCGGTGTTCTTTTCCTCGCCAGCGTGACGACGAAACAGCGTCCTCTGAATAACTTGACCCGTGCTGTTGTGGGAGGAATGGCCTCTGCCATGGGCGGATACGCTCCTCTGGTTGCTCCTCCCTACGACGAGCCCCTGGGGCTGGGCTGGAGCCTGGAGGCACAGCAACTGGGTGAAGACGCGATGAGGATCCTTATCTGTGAGGCTGGGATAAGTGATGTTGTCGATCCCTTTGCTGGCTCGTACTTTATGGAATCGCTTACGGACAAGATCGAGGAGGAGGCGTGGGAGATTATCAATAAGATCGATGAAATGGGTGGTGCGGTAGCTGCCATCGAGCAAGGGTTCATGCAGCGTGAGATTGCCAGAAGTGCTTACGAGTTCCAGAAGGGGATTGAGACGGGGATGAAAGTCGTAGTTGGGGTGAATGCCTTCTTAGGTGAAAACGAGCTGGAGGTGGAGACAAGCAGGCTGGTGGCTCACCCCTATGATCCGAAGAAGAGGGATGAAGCGGAGCAGAGGCAATTGGACAATCTGGCCAAGGTGAAGCAGGAAAGGGACAGTGAGGCGGTGAAAGCCAGCCTAAAGCGATTGAAGGAAGCTGCTGAGGATGAGAGTGTAAATCTCATTCCTCCTCTTATGGAGTGTGTCAAGCTCTATGCTACGGAAGGGGAGATGGTTGATACTTTAAAGGAGGTATTTGGGGAGTACAAAGCCTACGGTGCTGTCTAGGCTCTATTATACGGATGAGCACTGAGGAGGCGGCCTGTGTTGCCTCCTCTTTTTTGGGGTTTTCTCTCACCTGCGCCATGCAATTCTGCCGCCGGCGATGGTTATTTCCACCTGAATGTCCTTTATCTCCTCAGGTAGCACCTGCGTAGGGTCGGCGCTTAGAAGGGCGAGGTCGGCTAGCTTACCCGTGGAGATGGAGCCCTTGAGACCTTCATCAAAGGAAGCGTAAGCGGCGTTTTGGGTGTACATCCGTAGGGCTTCGAGAGGCGAGACGCGCTCCTCAGGAACAATCTCATCACCATTTTCTGCTTTTCTGTCAACTGCGGCATATATGCCTACCAGCGGATTTATAGGCGATACTGGGCTGTCGGAGCCTGCGGCTGACATTAAGCCGTTATCCAAGAAGGCGCCGATACGATAGAGCCACCTCTGTTGCTCTTTCGATACTGTCTTAAGATACCGCTCCCCACTATAATAAATGAATGAGGGGTTGGTAACCACTATGGCGTGGATGCTCTTTAGCCTCTCCAACAGCGCTGGCGGGCAGACAGAGCAATGCTCTATGCGGTGGCGATGGCATCTCACAGGTGCTTGGTTTAGAGCATTCTCTATAGCTAGAGTTGCAGCTTCTACGGTGCTCTCCTCAACCGCGTGTATGGCGACCTGATAGCCGGCGCGGTGTGCTTGAAGCACTTTCCCATTCAGCACTTCCTGGCTCGGGTGAAGAGAACCCGTGGCCTCAGTAAGGATGATCTTTACCGCTCCCAAGCGCATTCCATCGTTGCCATAGTGGGGTGGGAATCTACTATCCTGAAGCTCTTCAAGGGCATCGATACCCATCATCATCGACACTCTGGGAACAAGGGATTTTCCCTTTTTCAATGCTTGGAAGGTATGCCACTCCGTGAGCCCATTGTGTACCGTGGCATCCTGGAGGGAGGTAATGCCGAAGGATAGGAATTGTTCGATGGCCAGCTTGACCCCTTTCTCGAACTCCTTCGGTGATAGTGGTGGGACCTTCTTGTCGATGTAGGCGTTCATCTCGAATAAAATCCCGTTGGGCTCGCCTGAATTTAGGTCTCTATCGATCATGCCCCCTGGTGGCTCGGGGGACTCTGTTGAGATGTCGACTAACGAAAGAGCCACGCTATTGAGGACACAGGCGTGCCTGGAACGATGCAACAGCTTTACCGGATGATGCGGCGCTGCCTCGTCGAGGTCCCAGCGGTTAGGATGGCGTTTTTCGGCGAGATAGAACTCATTGTAACCGGTGGCTCTTATCCAGGAGCCTTTAGGTAGCTTCTGCGCCTGAGCATGAATCTGGGCTTTTATATGGGCGATAGAGGCGACGGATGACGGCGAGCAATCTACGCTGAGGATGTTTGAGGCGGAGGCGAGGATATGGCAGTGGGCGTCGTTAAATCCGGGGATGAGGGTCTTTCCATGGCAATCGATTTTTTGCGTCTTCCGCCCTTGGAGATCTTGTAGCGCATCATTGCTGCCGACCCATATTATCTTCTCACCCTTGACGGCGACACACTGAGCCCTCGGTCTTTCAGGATCGAGCGTTAGGACATTGGCGTTATGGAGGATGATGTCTGCTACTATAGTCATTACTGAAGAGCACCCTTTCCACCTCTTTCAACTTCGGCATCCCTTTTATCTCATGAGGGAACAGGGGCAGAATGCGCTGATTCCGGCGGTACTTGGTAGATATCTCTGATATATAGCTCTGTTGCATCTCAGCCTTGCTCTGTAGAAAACTGGCATCGGGCTCCGTCACTACCTGATTGATAATAATGTGGTCGATATTGAGGTCATAGCTGTGAAATTCACCGAAGATGCCATCAAGCTGGCGTACTGCCAAAGCCTCGGCTATGGTAACCAGATTAAACTCTACCCCGTTCTTGAGGAACTCCATGTCCTTGCTGGAAAGCTCCTCCCATCCTTTTATCACGCGTTGGATGGAGCGCCTACTCCCCCCGGTGGTTTTTAGCGCGGAGTAGATACGAGGCGCTGGCTTTAGGTGGGCGTTGACTATGGATGGCATGCGGAGGAGCCCCAGCGTTTGCCCCGCTGGGGCAGTATCCCAGACTATCCGTTCATACCTCCTCGACTCGCTTAACTCTCTTATATAATCAACCATGAATTCATCCCTGATCCCGGGTAACATGCTGGCGACGAAGTCAATAAACTCCTCATAGCCAATATCGACAAAGGAGGAAAACACCTCATATACCTCTGCGCCAAACTTGTTATCCCACATTTCTTTCACTTCCTCTGAGCCGATTTCATCCAGGTATAGCCCTTCCGTAATCCTTGCCGGTTTCTCCTTATTGGCAGAGTTCTCAAGCTCAAAAATATGCCTGAGTGAAGGGGTGAAGTCGGTTGATATAATGAGGGTCTTCTTTCCATCGGCTACATAGTGCAGGGCAGTAGCGGCGGCACAGGTTGTCTTGCCTACCCCTCCCTTGCCGCAGAACATGATAGTGTCTTTCATTCCCATCCCCTCTTCAGGTGCACCATCAGGATAGCCATATCAGCGGGGGTAACGCCATCGATGCGGGAGGCCTGCCCTAAGGTCGCCGGTTGAAACCTCTTTAGTTTCTGCCGAGCCTCGTAACGCAAGCCAGTTATGGCATCATAGTCGAACCTGTGGGGGACATGCTGCCCCTCAAGCCTTGTCATGCGTGCCAACTCGACTCTTTGCTTTTTGATATATCCCTCGTATTTTGCCTCTATCTCCACCTGCTCGGCGACATTGGTCGCCAGGCCGATAGAGCCGTAACCCAGGGTAATCAGCTCCTGGTAGCTCACCTCTGGCCGACGTAGAAACTCCAGAGCATTGATGCTGCGCTCTGAGTGGGTAAAATAGGTCTTCTTCAGCCGATCGAGCTCCTCACCAATCTTCTGTCGCCTCTCTTCCACCGCCTCATAGCGATCCCTATCGATGAGTCCTACTTGATAGCCAATTGGGGTGAGCCTGAGGTCGGCATTATCCTGGCGAAGCAGAAGGCGATACTCCGCTCGTGAAGTCAGTAGTCGATAGGGCTCACTCAGCTCCTTGGTAGTAAGATCGTCGATCATCACCGCGATATAGCCCTGGTCACGGCGCACCAAGAGGGGAGATTTCCCGTTAGCCCTGAGAGCAGCGTTTATTCCTGCAATAAGCCCCTGTCCTGCTGCCTCCTCATATCCAGTTGTTCCGTTGATTTGGCCAGCGAGGAACAGGCAAGGAACCAGTTTTGTCTCCAGGGTGGCTGAAATCTGGCTTGGCGGAACATAATCGTATTCGATGGCGTAGCCCACCCTTATCATTTCCACCTGCTCTAAGGCTGGAATGGTGCGCAGCATGTCAAGTTGCACATCTTCGGGAAGGCTGGTGTTTGCTCCCTGAATGTAAACCTCGTTTGTCTCCCATCCCTCTGGCTCCAGGAAAAGGGGGTGATGCTCTTTATGGGCAAACCTGACGATCTTATCCTCTATTGAGGGGCAATATCGGGGCCCGACCCCTTTAATGAGCCCGGTGAAGAGCGGAGCGCGGTCCAGATTGCTACGTATTATCTCGTGGGTTCTTTCATTGGTATAGACCAGATAGCATGGCAACTGGGGCCTCCACGTGGAAGGAGCCAAAGGGTAGATGGGGTTAGTAGATGGAAATCTCGAGTCGCTTGCTGGAGGACCCCATAGGCTAAAATAGAGCGGGACTTCGCTTCCAGGCTGGATGATTGTCTTCTCAAAATCAATGGTTCGGGCATCGATGCGGGGTGGTGTCCCGGTCTTGAGCCTTCCCAGGGTGAAACCCAGTGAGCAGAGGCTCTCAGAGAGCCTTTCCGCGGGAAACTCACCAGCTCGTCCTGCCGAATAGCTCGACCGCAAAGCGATGTCCCGGTGGTGAGTACCACGCTCTTTCCTTTATATATCTGATCAATGTTCGTTTTCACCCAGAGGGAGTTGTCCTTCACCTCGATCTCCTCAGCAAGCGCTTGTTTTACATCGAGGTTCTGCTGGCGCTCCAAGGTGTGTTTCATGGACAGGCTGTAAAGCTTCTTGTCGGCTTGGGCGCGAAGTGCCTGAACCGCCGGTCCCTTGCCTGTGTTCAGCATCCTGATTTGGATGAAGGTGCGGTCAATGTTTCGGGCCATCTCGCCGCCTATGGCGTCGATCTCCCGCACCAGATGCCCTTTGGCCGGGCCACCGATAGAGGGGTTGCACGGCATAAGGGCCACATTATCCAGGTTCATGGTGAGAAGCAGGGTTCTGGTACCCATCCTGGCCGCAGCAAGAGTCGCCTCGCAGCCGGCATGTCCTGCTCCAATAACAATAACATCATACATTTTTTCGCCCATGGTGTTGATGTTATTCTATCACCAATCGACTTTGAGGTCGATTTCGTTTGCAATACTTGCAAGGAGAGGATATATATGGGACGTCAGGGATTCTTAGGGCACGGAGTTTATCCTGAGTTGTATTAGATTCTTCCCCTTCACTTGGTGAAGGAGAACAATGACAGCGGCGAAGGGCTCTCTCGGGATGATACAAAGCTGCTGGGTTAGAATAATAATAAAAGATGAAAGAGGGCGGCTAGCCTTCTCGGATGTATCTCCAGATCTCGGCGAAGCTCGGTCTCTTGCCATACATCAGCAGGAATGTCCTGAAGACCCTGGCTGCAAGCCATATCGCTCCCAGAATCGAGGCGATGAGGATGGCGATGCTCAATAGGAGCTCCCATGTAGGAAGCGTGCCAACGCTGAGCCTCATTACTGCTGTTATCGGGGTGGTAAAGGGGAAGAAGGTAAGGACGGTGAAGATTACGTGATCAGGGTTGTTTACGAGAAGGCCAATCAGCATTATTGGGACCATCGCCGGCATGACGACGATCATCGTCCACTGACTGCTCTCCCTGGCGGTGGAGCCGATAGAGCCTAGAAGGGTCCAGACGGTGCCGAATAGAAGATAGCCGAGGATGAAGTATACGATACATGGGAGTATGATTCCGATGGGGATGCTGAGGCCGGCGATTGGACCGACAGCGCTAAGGATCATGGCGGTGAGGAGCCAGATGGCGATCTGCATCAGGCCAGCGGCACCAAGCCCCAGTACTTTTCCGCTCATAAGTTGCCTTGCTGAAACCGAGGACAGCAGGATTTCAATGAGCCTATTTTCCTTCTCTTCACTAACCCCTTGAAGCAAGAAGCCTGAGGTGACGAAGAGCGATATCATGAATAGCAGTCCGAAGCCGTAAGGTAGTGCAAAGGCGGTGATGAGGTTCTCCAGCGGTGTGATCTCACCCGTTTCTGGGTCCAGTCGAACGGACATCGGCAGCAGCGGCTTCTGCGCCCTCTCCAGTAGCTCCTCGCTTACTTCACCGCTGAGCAGGTTAGCGACGAGAAAGTCCTCCATCCGCGCCATAGTTCCCTCTGGCAGTTCCAACTCCCGCTGCGTGGTGTATCTCTTTATCAGCCCCGTTTCTAGATAGTCCTCGGGTATAATAAAGTACTCGCTGACCTCCTTGCTGAGCAGGGCTTCCTTTGCCGCATCATTGGTTTCATAAAGTATGAAAATAACTCCATCCGCGCTAGTATACTCATTAAAAATGCCGGTATTGTCGACGTAGCCGATCTTCTGCTCCTCTGGGGGAGGACTGACCACCCAGTACGTTACTCCCATATAAATTAATATCCCCAAGATAGCCAGCACGGGGAAGCTTATGGTGAAGAGGATGTAACTTATCCTTTGTATAGTGTTCAGAAACTCGTGTCTTGCGATGAGCCAGGTCTTCTTCATCGTCCCTTCTCCACGATCTGAATGAAGATCTCATTTAGCGATGGAGTGGAAACCTCGAAGCGGTTAACCTGAACGTTCTTCTCTACAAGCTGGTTAAGAATCGTCTGAGGCAGGGTCTCACCATTCAGAAATAGCTCTAGATGCTTGCCATGCACTTGCTTTCTGCTCACACCCTCCAACTCGCCGATATCGCCATCACACTCCACAAAAACGGAGTTGTTGCGGTAGCGCCACTTTATCTTGGCCAATTCCCCATAGAGGACTACATGTCCCTTATCGATCATCATGATTCGATCACACATCTCCTCCACCTCGTTCATCATGTGGGTGCTCAGGATGATTGTTTTACCCTGCTCCTTGAGCTCGAGAACGATCTCCTTCAAGAGCTGCGTGTTTATTGGATCTAGACCGGCAAAAGGTTCGTCGAGGATAATCAGGTCGGGATTATGAGTAATAGTAACCACGAACTGAATGATTTGCCCCATGCCGCGGCTGAGTTCGCTTATCTTTTTCCCTTGGTGGGGTAGCATATCCACTTGCTTCAGAAGTTCCTGCGCCCGCTCCCTGGCAACCCTTACCTCCATGTTTTTCAGGCTGGCCAGGTAAACCAGGGAATCAGAGACCGCCATCCTGCGGTAGAGACCTCTCTCCTCGGGGAGATAGCCGATCCTGTTCTTGGTGTCCTCCCCCAGTGGCTGGCCGAAGAGCCGGATCTCTCCTGAATCCGGCCTTATGATGTCCATGAGCATTCTTATGGTGGTAGTCTTCCCCGCCCCATTCGGCCCCACCAGGCCAAAGACCTCCCCCGTTGTAAGGCTGAAGGACACGTCCTTGACCACTTCATTGCCGCCGAAGGATTTATGGAGATGGGAAATCTCGACCGCCTTTTCGAGCCCAGCTTCTGTTTGAGTGGGGGTGTGACCTGCCGTCGGGGTAGCTTTATCCAGCAGATGCGTTTCTTCAAATCCTTTGACTCGCGCCTCGATTTCTGATGATGTGCTCTCTGCTGTCGTGGTGGTCTTTTCTGGTGAAGATATTGGTTCTACTGGCTCCCGGTTTTCACTGCTTGCCTGCCGCAGCCTGTAGGATCGTATAGCGAGTCGCAAGATAATGATGACAGCGAAAGCGACAATAAGTATTATGAGGATTGTGGTGTCCATTCCTGCTTTCAGTCCTTTGACTTGATAATCATCTAGAGAGTATACTTCAGGCAGTCTGGTCAATCAACCGTTGATTATGGAAGAGTTGGCAAACAAACTAATTGTGTGGATAAAGGAGCAGGTGTCAGGGGCGGGTCTCCATGGGGTGGTCTTTGGCTTGAGCGGGGGGGTCGATTCTGCAGTGGTCGCTGTTCTGTGTAAGCAGGCCTTTCCAGAGAACTGTGTTGGATTGGTCATGCCCTGTTACAGTAGCAAAATCGATTTTGAGGATGCCCGGGCAATTGCTGGGAGATTCCAAATTCCTATTAGGACTATCACTCTGGATGAGGTATACGAATCATTAATGGGGGTGTTGCCGGCGAGCGAATTCGATCCTGCTACTAGAAAACTCGCTGAAGCCAATGTGAAGCCCAGGCTGAGGATGCTCACTCTATACTACCTAGCAAATCGGCTTGGCAGTCTGGTGGTAGGCACCGGGAATAGGAGCGAGATATCCGTCGGCTACTTCACGAAGTATGGCGATGGGGGTGTGGATATCCTGCCCTTGGGGAATCTGGTGAAAAGTCAGGTTCGGGAGTTGGCGAGCCATCTTGGTATCCCCAATGAGATCATCGAGAAGCCGCCATCCGCAGGTCTTTGGGAGGGGCAAACAGATGAAACCGAAATGGAGTTAACCTATGAGGAG
>Ga0307431_1000825_pt1 | contig 19275 bp, 20 predicted proteins | sample SalMarWE160170MG_FD_202155 | JGI IMG/M metagenome (GOLD analysis project Ga0307431, IMG submission 202155) | Salt marsh sediment microbial communities from the Plum Island Ecosystem LTER, Massachusetts, United States - WE1603-170 | ecosystem: Environmental > Aquatic > Marine > Intertidal zone >...
ATAGTGATTTTGCTTCGCACCAGGTCAGCTACGATTTCTTCGGTTACCTGTCTGCCATATACAGTGGGCTTCCGTGTGCCTACCACTGCCAGGTAAGGGTCATCTTTTGGCAGTAAGTTGCCTCGAATATAAAGCACTGGCGGGTAGTCGTAAATCTCCTTTAACCTGGGAGGATAAGAAGGGTCTTCACAGGTAAACACTTTTACCTTATATCGCTCCAGTTTCTCCATCTCGTCATCCAGGGAAATTCTGGGTCGTAAGGCAGCCATGGCATTTACGCTCCGTGAGTCCAGGCCTGCTTGCTTTAACTCGCTTGCCGGAGCATTCCAGGCGTCTTTCAGATTGTCAAAATGCTCTCTTAATTGCGCAATCCTGACCTTACCAATGCCGGGTATCCTGGAAAAACCTATCCAGTATTTCAGTTCATCTTCATTTAGCATAGAACTTAGCCGATTTTAGCACAGGTGCTAGCTAGGGACAATGAATTAATTCTCGCAGCTTCGGCAGTATCTTCTTTGTAGCTTTATATCCCTGTGCTATAGCCTCGTCGGCCTTATAAAATGAAAACATTCCGATGGAACTAACATCAGGCGCTATGACTATGTCTGCCGATTTCGTTGCCAGTCCGATTTTTTCATATTGCATAGCGTTAATTAACTGCATCAAAACCTCGAACATATTTGGGGTTTGCGGGTCTATTTTTCCTCTGCCAATGTAAATCTTGGTCCTGGCAACATTGGAAAGCTCATCCAATATCTTGAGCCTATCCTTATTTCCTCGTATTAGACTATTGAGTCTCCTCTTTGCGATCGCTAGACGGGTGCTTTCAGGGTAGAGAATCGGCTTATCCCTGACTTCTTTTGTAGCTCGACTCAGCCGTTTTCTTCGCTGAGCTATGCCAACTGTGTTTACAGCAATGACGACCTCGGCGCCCATCTTGCGGACAACATCCACAGGCATGGGATTGACCACTCCACCATCAACCAAGAATCTACCTCTCCACTTCACTGGCGTGAATATCATTGGCATCGAAATGCTGGCTCTTACTGCCTCTGTCACCGAGCCTTCATTGATAACAATTTCTTCCATGCTTTGAATATCGGTGGCGACAACGCTAAGCGGTATTTCCAAATCCTCGAACCTTACACCTCCAATAATGGAACTCAAGAATGATTTAGCCCTCTGTCCTTGTACAAATCCTTTCCACAGCAATATCAGGTTCAGGTCAATTAGGCCAGCTAACTTTCGCCAATCTAGCCCCAGCATTATTTCCTCTAAAATGGCAGCATTTCTCTCTTTGGCATAGCAAGCACCCGCAAGCGCTCCGGCACTTGTGCCGCTTATCATATCAATAGGGATGGATTCATCTTCCAGTGCTTTCAATACCCCAATATGAGCCATTCCACGAAATGCACCACCGCTCAGGGCTAAACCAACTTTAGGAGTTTTGCCCTTTGGATGCTTCATGTTCACTAATCTCCTTATCTCATAGCTACAATCAAGATAAAATTCCTAATCTCTAAAGGCGTAATCCACAGCAGCCTGAGCATGTATTGCTGTAGTATCAAAAAGGGGGACAGAGCAATCTTTTTGCTTTATCAGGGAGGGCAATTCTGTGCAACCCAGGATAATTCCCTGAGCGCCCTGGGCAATGAGCTTCTGGATAATTGTTTTAACTTGCTCTCTTGACGACCTCGTTATCTTCCCTACGCACAATTCTTCAAAAATTATATTATGGACTGTCTGTCGGTCAGCCTCACTTGGAACTACGACACCGAGACCAAATTTATCTATCAAACGCCCTTTATAGAAATCCTCCTCCATAGTATATATAGAGCCTAAAAGACCAACCTTTTTCAAACCCGAGGAAACAATCTTTTCCGCGGTAACATCAGCAATATGCAGCAGGGGAATATTTATGCTTGCTTCAACTTCTTGAGCCATCTTATGCATGGTATTGGTGCAAATCAGAACAAAATCTGCGCCGGCTTTTTCTACCCTTTTTGCGGCATCCACCATTGAATCTGTTGCTTCACCCCACTTTCCCTGGATTTGAAGCTGCTCAATCTCCTCGAAATCGAGGCTATACATCACGGTTTTTGCTGAATGGAGCCCGCCCAGCCTTTCCTTTACAGCCTCATTTATAATCCGGTAATACTCCGCCGTCGACTCCCAGCTCATTCCACCGATGAGCCCGATAGTTTTCATAGTTCCTTTAGCTCCTCTCTATTTATACCAGCTTGTTTCAATATTTCGAACATCGTTCCTTTTAGCAGGTCCTTTTTGTGCAGAGGCACAATCGCTCTCTTTCTTGTCTCTGGATTATAGTAAATATGATGGCTTCCCCTAATCCTATCCAACACGAAGCCGTTCTTTTCTAGCAATTTGATAACCTTCTCAGGGGTAAGAGAAGGCAGTTTAGACATGTTCAGCCTCTACTGTTAATGTGTATTCTAAAGTTTCTTTGTCTGTTGGTATCTCCTCCCCGTGCTCTCTTAAACTTTCCAGGTATAAATCTATCGCCTCCTTTGCCATGTTTATAGCCTCTTCTACACCATCCCCGTATGTAACACAGCCAGGAAGAGAAGGAACTATCACTGTATAACCTCCCTCTGGCTCTTTTCTGAGTAAGATTCTGTAACTTAATACACTCATGTCATTGCCTCCCGTTTTTGTCATATTAAAAAGATTTTATTCATTATTCGATAATATTCCGCCGTTGACTCCCAGTTCATCCCCCCGATTAATCCGATAGTTTTCATTTTTGCCCCTTTATTCAAATCACATTAAACAGGTAATAAATCGCAAAAGTAAAATGAATCTCTTAACACAACCTCTCCTGTAGTATACCGCACCCTGGTTTTAAATATTGGACCATCGAATACAAACGAATGAAATTCACCGTTTTCGCCGCATGGGTCGGCATTTGCAGGGAGCTCGGCTAAGAAACCCTTATCAATCATCCTGCCCACAAATGTTTTATCGAGAACCTTTGAGTCAACACAGGTGGTAATGGCCTTAAAGCCTGAATTTATAAATGTCCGGATAAGCTCAGCGCTATTCTTTCCCCATAGAGGGAAAATTCCTTTCATTCCTATCTTTGCCAGGTTATCCTCTCGATATTTCCTTATATCGGCAAAGAAAATATCCCCGAAAACCACCGAGGTGATACCTTTGTTTCGGAATTCAAGAGAAGCATTCATCATTTTGGACTCGTATTCCTGGGTAAAGTCACCCTGGGAAACGAACACTTCATACAACGGCAAGCCAAGGCATTCAGCCTGACGTTCTATCATGCTGCGCCTTACACCATGCAGGCTTACCCGGTCGTAATCCTCTCTGATAGCCGTCAGAAGCGATATTACTTCATATTTATTGCTTTTCTGAAGCTCATACAGCGCCGAGGTGCTATCCTTGCCCCCACTCCACCCGAAGACTACTTTTTCAGACATTTGGCTTGTCCTTAAGAAATCACTCTACGCCTGTCGCGGAATTCTGAGAACACACTGAAATTTTCTTCATGATTCCGCATAACGTTTCTGGTATATCTGAAGTTTTTGCCAAAGGCAAAAATTTGGGCGAACAAAGTGAGCCATAAAGCTGTGCTAAGTGGAGTGCCAACTACTCCTTTATGGCTTGATATTGAAAGCATAAAGAAAGAAATTATCAGTCATCGTCGCTGGATTTATTTTAAGATTTTTGCACATTGCTTTGAATAAATCCAGAAGCTTCTGGTCTGTAAGAGCCGGATTTTTCTGAGGACTTATGATAACTTCGAAAAATGCTTTTAGGGCAAGTAGCACATCCTGCGAATCGTGGAATATGATAAAAACTTGGTTTAGAGCTTCTGTGAACTTTTGTCCTCGTATCTCATTACGATTCCCCAAAAGTTGCTGAAGTACCTGAAGCTTTGCCCGTCTGATTTCATTCCGTTGATGATACCAAGTAGAAACTCCAACGCCGACTAAGCCTGAAAGAAGCGCCGCTATCAAGATAGGTATCCAATCCATATTAAAACCTCCCACTGCTGGTATTATCACCCAAGGGTTTCCGTGTAAAAGAAGTTCTGCATAAGCAGAATTTAGATGGAGCCAATCGTAGTCTTTTACACCGTGTTATATGCTGTTGGTCGCTTTTTATCACGCTCTCCTCTCTTTTTGCCTTCTAAATGCTCTTTTTGTTCTTCAAGTAATGTTAATTGTGTTTGTATGTTTTCGATTTCGTATTTTTTCATGTTTAGACGATATTTTTTTTCAATTTTTCCTTTACTCAACCTATCAAAAATCATCTTGTAATACTTTTCATCGATTTCAGCTGAAATATATTGCCTGTTGAGCACCTTACAGATTTCTATTTCAGAACCACTCCCACCGAATAGAACCAAAACAATGTCCTTTGGCATAGTGCAAGATTTAATTAACATTTCAGACATTTTTTGTGGAATTTGGCAAGCATGAAATGTTTTCTCTCTACTTACATTTTTGACTAAATCGAAATAAAACCAATCGTATGGCATTCTTCCTTTTGAGCCATTGGCTAAATTTTGTAAAATTCGCTTATCTGTTGGATTTTTATAGGGAACTGCCACATTTTCTTTATAAAACTTGTTATCCCTTGTCTTTCTACAATGCAGTATGCTTCTATGAGCGGTAGTAAACCGATTTGGGGAGTGCCCTACATTTGTATTATAAGCCCAAACATAATCCGAAACTTCATAGCAAACATCATCCAGATATTTAACTCGTAAATATGCATTTTGTTTTGGGTAGTTGATTAAAAACATATTGCCATCGTCTTTAAGAACCCTGATAGATTCTTTCGCTAATTCAAAGTACCAATCAATATATTCATCAAAAGTTTTAGTATAAGATTTATCGCCATACTTTATTCCAACATTATAATCGGGATCACCATAAACCATATCAACACATTTATCAGGGAGTTCCTTTAAAAGCTCCATGATGTCTTTTAAGGACACTTTATTCAGGTAACTTTCGATAGTATTTTTAGTCATATTTATGCCTCCATTATGGCATTGTATAACATTGCTCGTCCTTTATAATTCCAATACACAATATCTTCCATAATGAACATCCATTTTACTATTTTCAAAAGAACATCTACTTTCGCACCCGTTTTAAATGACGCTTGTAAATCAGGATAATTTCCCAGCAGTCGGTCAACATCATTTTCTGAACAATTGTAGAGACCTGTAAGAGCATCTAATAAATCGGTAAATTTTTGTGAATTCTCCTGTTTCTTATTCTGAAAGTCAGATTTGATTTCGTCATGTGTCCCCCTCCCTAATCCAAATTCTTCTAACACTTCTACTTTAAAATCAAAGTTCCATTTATTTAAACCTGCGGGTCTGAAAATGAAAAGTTTCTTGCCAATTGATAAACTCTCTACAGGGTAACGAAATTTGACCCCGTGTCCCTTCTGGTTACTTTCGGTGTCGATAAATATGTTTACAACTTTTTTTACAATTTCATTCCGAGCTACAGAACCTTTAATTTCAATAGCTTTCCCTTCAATTGTGGTTGTTTCTTTCTTTTTCATATTTTTATCTCCTCCATAAGCGACCAATTGCGTATAACGGTTTGGGCGGAGGCGTAAGCTGAAGCCAGATACACTCTGTTATATCCTGTGCCGCGCTTACTCATACCGTTCAACCAAATACTTTTTGTCTTTACTATCTGGCAATGTTGATAATGCTGTATTCCAATAACCCATAATATGACGTGGGTTTTCGCCATTTGAAAGCAATGCCATCCATGTTTCATGCAAAGTTTTTCCTTGAAAAGTATTTAACCCGGGTGAATACCTCAGATGAGTATCAGTGAGTATATTAAGGTCTTTATTTTTAGAATGTGATAGATGAACGATTCTATAATCTACAATTTTAATATCGGATAAATTCGTGGAGATTGTCATCTTAGCAAGCAAAGTCATACGTAATAATTGATAAAATGGTTCATATGAGAAATCCGTTAAACCAATTTTGTCTTCTTCTTTAAAATTAAACGGGAAACTATTACTTCTCAATTTTGCGAGAACACCTGAATACCGGCGCAGTCTTTCAATACCTTTTCTTCCTCCAAATTTGTGTGTATAAGATTCGGAATTGTATTGCTCTGTGAATTTCCATTCAACAAAAACCTGAGTCATTTTGCCATTAATTTCTGCAATAAAAAATGCATCAATGCTAGTTCTGTTTTGCCCTCTTGATCCACCTTTTTCACTAATTGGGGATTTTTTCGGGCCAATCCACTCAAATACAATCGGACCTTTATCATCATATACTTCACCGTTAAAATCTACGTTAGACGGAAATGATATAACAGATTGAATATCGAGTCCTATTTTTGAAAAAAATGGAATTATATCACTTGGGTGTTGGTTTAAGTATCCAAAGACATTGAGGCAAGCTGCGGCACTACTTCTTACATTTCGAACTTCGTTATGCAATTTAACAGAATCTGAAATGCCTTTTAAAATATCGTCGTTTACAAATTGTCTATTGGCATACTTTTTCTGATACCTATCTTTAAGTTTATTCATCTTTCACCTCTTTGCACGGCATGGCATATAACTTGGGTATATATGAACTTTGTTTCCATATTCTGGCGGAGAGGGTGGGATTCGAACCCACGGTCGTCGAAGACGACACGCGCTCTCCAGGCGCGCCTGATCGGCCACTCCAGCACCTCTCCATATTGAATCTACTATGCCTTAAGTATACTGCATTACCCCGTTATTCATCATAGGTCAGATTCTTTCACTAGCCTGCCTTCCAGGTAAAGAGTCACCGTTTTATCTTACCGGGCAATATATACACATACGGTTTGCGCAGTATTCTGGTATAGAGGAAGCGGTCCAGCTTTCGAAGGTTAAGATATATCCTCCATATCCTAGCATCTTGCTTATAATATGACCTCACTTCCTTCTGTGTAACAGGAGCTATGCCCAGCTCCTCTGCCTCTGTGGCAAAGAATTTGTTTACGGTATCAATAAGCTCCGGGGGCAAATCTGGTCGCTGTTCTTTGTAGAAATTTGCAATCACATCAACCGCAACCAAATGGAAATCATAGTAACGGGTCATGACATCCTCGAGGAAAAGCCATTTAACCAGCCAGACTAAAAAGGAAGGGGCACTGCGCAGGAATAGCTCCGGGTTAAGCTGCTCCTCTCCATCCTTCTGAATAAAAGGGGTGCTGGTGTCTATATAATAAAGCTGGGTATTTGTGTCCACATGGGGGTTTTTGATATCAAACTCCTTGATAGCCCAATTAGATATCTGTCCATCAATGCCAATACGTATATGGGCATTCGTCTTATTGAAAGTCCAGACCTTTTTCAATTCCCTGAGTACTATCTCCACAAAGGTTGCGATGTTTTTGTTATCCAGAACGTGAATCGCCTTGTGTCCCATGGATTCGGAAGGTAATTTACGCTGAATATCGAATACAACGATGTTTCCCTTTTCAGGTATAATTCTTGCACAGGTGAACTCGGGCACATCAATGCCGACCTCATCCTTAAGAAGCTTATTGTATTCAATGAATATCTGTTCGTATTGGTCTACTTCGGCTAGAGATTTAAAGATGGGTAACCTTTTGAAAGCCCATCCTGCGAGCGTTTCAGCTTCAATCTCAAAGATGGTGCTAATCTCTCCGTAACCAATGACCTTTGCCGATATCCTGCTTTTTCCCGGGTGTCTTGGGTCAAGCCCCTGTTCAAACCTTTTGAGCAAATCGATATCTAATTCAGGCATACTCTGCTTCCTCAAGATTAAAGTTTTAACATCTTTTTCGCATCATTGAGTGCATGGTCCAGTCTGTCCAGGATCTCTTCGGCGATGTCTTGGTCAATGGTTAATGGAGGCAAAAGCTGGCTGATTCTGGTGTCGTTGTTAGCATAGATGGATAGTATCCCATTGTCATAACATGTCCGCGACATAACTGGTCCGCACTGCTCATTTACCATCTCAATCCCCATCATCAATCCTAGCTGACGCAGCCCGACCAGAATTTCCGGATGTCTTGCCTTAAGTTTTTCAAAGCCCCTGGCGAAGATCTTACCTATGTTGCGGACGTTCTCCAGGAATTCCGGGCGTGATGATTCCTCCAGCACGACCATGGCCGCTGGACAGCCTACCTCTGCTCCTCCAAAGGTGGATACATGGATAAAAGGATTGGCTTTGAAGAAGGACTCGTACTGGGGGCGAAAGCAGGTGGCACTCATCGGATATATCCCACCAGAAAGCCCCTTTCCTGTTACCAGGACATCCGGTACTACATCGTAATGTTCAATTGCCCATAGCTTGCCTGTGCGCCCCAGACCTGTTTGAACTTCATCGATAATGAGCAGGGCACCATTTTCCCTGCAGAGGTCTTGCACCCGAGGATAAAAATCCTCCGAGGGGATTGGTATCCCGTATGTTGCCGGTATTGTCTCAAAAATGACTGCTGCTGTATCGTGATCAATGGCCTGGCTCAGAGCCCCTATATCACCAAAAGGTATCTGTATGAACCCGGGAGGTTGTGCCCCGAATGGTTTTCGGTATTGTTCATCTCCTGCGGCAAGAGCAAGACCAGTATGTCCATGATAGCCTCCCACGGCAGATATTACCTTGAGTTTTCCCGTGTAGCCACGGGCGAGCTTTATAGCCAGATCGATGGCCTCGCCGCCAGCGACGCCAAAAACGGTATACTGGATATCACCAGGAGTCAGCTCTGCCAGTTTTTCAGCCAGAAGACCTCGCTGCTCGCTGATGAGGTGATGGTTGCCAATATCAAGTTCCTTGAGACTCTCCACAAGGGCTTGTATAACCTTTGGATTCTTATGCCCCAGGTTGAAGACGCCACCGTTACAGTGACAGTTAATGAGACGCTTGGAACCTGTTGCATCCCATACATATGGTCCTTCTCTTCGTCCGAAGACAAAATCAATTCCAACGCCGGTAAGAAAATCAACCTTTCCGGAAGATACATATTCCGAAAAGCGCTTGATAATTCCTTCCTTGGTGTCAGTGCCAATGTAGTTCATAGTACTCTCTCCTTATTTATGCTTGGCGGAGAGGGTGGGATTTGAACCCACGAGGCATTTTTCAGCCCACCGCTTTTCGAGAGCGGCACCATAAACCACTCGGTCACCTCTCCCCATCGGGACTAATAAATTATACTCCATATAAGGCCCTGCCAGCTACGTGGTAGTCTGGGTCAGATAGATAGGTGACAAGTCAAAGAAAGTCAAAACTCAAAAATCAAAGGGCAAAATGACAGAGCAAAGTTTAGAAATGTAGTGCGAGGCTTTAGCCTCGTGCGCACGACCCTGAAGGGTCGCACTACAAAAGAAAAGCGTGCTTCGCAATGATGTAATGGCGATGAGATTGTTTCGTCGCTGCCGCTCCTCGCAATGACAAAAGGGGTGCGTCATTGCGAGCCGAAGGCGTGGCAATCCCAGAAAAACGAAATCCTAAATCCGAAATACTAGACAATATCAAATGACCGAAATCCAAATGACCAAAGGGGGTTTGAGTTTTGAATTTGGATATTAGGATTTGTTTAGAATTTAGTGCTTGGTATTTAGAGCTTCAACTTGAGATTGCTTCATCATCCCTCACTTCGTTCGGCATTCCTCGCAATGACAAGGAGGGGGAGTACATATGCTTTATATGCTTGTTCTCTATGTAGTATGATTGCTCTGCATTGGTTTGGTTCAAGTTTGTTCTATGTCTTGTCATCATCCTGTTCGCGGGAACAAAGGCAGTTCGGTATGGGGATGCCATTGGCGAGAAAACGGGTGTGGGACGGATCTGGATAGGGCTGTTGCTTCTTGCCGCAGTCACCTCTATGCCCGAACTGGTTACCGGGGTAAGCGCTGCTGCCCTGGTTGGTTCTCCTGACCTGGCTGTAGGCACCCTCTTTGGAAGCTGCGCCATTAACCTGGCTATCCTGGCTCTGCTGGATATTCTGCACCGTCGTACTCCGATTTTAAGAGATGCAAGCTCGGAGCACATGATGTCGGCTGGCTGGGGGATACTGCTTATCGCTGTCGCTGCGGGCGGCATTTTTGCCGGACAAAGATTTTCTGGGTTAGGTTTGGGGTGGATGGGACTCCCGAGCATCGTCATATTCATAGTCTATATGGCAGCGCTGTGGCAGATATTCCGCTTTGAGCGAAGTCACCAGCCATCCTCGCCACAAGCTATCTCTACCCAATACGAGGGTATTTCAACAAGGACGGTATATCTCAGGTTCACGCTGGCTGCAATAGCAGTCATTGCTGCCGGGATATGGCTATCATTCATAGGGGATGAAATTGCCCAGGTTACCGGCTGGGAGCGTAGTTTTGTAGGAAGTTTATTTCTGGCAATCAGTTCTTCTGCGCCTGAACTGGTGGTTAGTATCGCCGCCTTACGTCTAGGCACAATAGACATGGCAATTGCCGATATATTAGGTAGCAACATGTTCAACATCGCCATCGTTGCTCCTGTCGACATTGCATATAGGCAGGGCCCTGTGCTTTCCTTAGCGTCGAATTCTCACCTTGTTACTGCAGCAACAGTGATAATGATGAGCCTCGTTGTTATTGCCGGGATCAAATTTCGAGCAAAGCGAAAGACTTTTGCTGTCGTAAGTTGGTATGCCGTAGGGTTAATCGCGCTTTATATCCTCGGAACTTATGCTCTATTCACCTGGAGTGGTGGCTTGTGATAAACTACTGAGAATTGATATGCCCCTGTAGCTCAGTGGATAGAGCGCTGGCCTCCGGAGCCAGGTGCGAGGGTTCAAGTCCCTTCAGGGGCTCGTAAGGCAGTTAATGCAAGTGAGTAAACTTACTGAAATTCGTTGGCATGGCAGGGGAGGGCAGGGCGCAGTAACTTCAACAGAGCTTATAGCGTTGGCAACAATAAAAGAAGGTAAGTTTGCCCAGGCTTTTCCCAGCTTCGGTCCGGAAAGGAGAGGTGCTCCTGTTCTAGCTTTCAATCGTATAAGCGAAAGCGAGCACATCAGGGTAAGGTCTGCGGTAACTCAACCCGACATCGTAGTGGTGCTCGACCCTGGTTTGCTTGGGATAATTGATGTTACCTCCGGGCTTAGAGATGGCGGCACGCTAATAGTAAATAGCTCCAGGAAATTAGTTGACATAACATCAGAACTTGGGGGTCCGTGGCGGTTAGCTGCAGTCAATGCTACAGCCATTGCCTTGGAGTTACTAAAGGTGCCCATTGTGAATACCACCATGTTAGGAGCTTTGGTAAAGGCAACTGACATAGTTAAGCTAGATTCTTTATTGGAACCGATAGAGGAACGCTTTGGGAAATTAGCCCAGAGGAACATCGAAGCTTGCAAAAGGGCGTATAAAGAAACTTCTATTGCTGAGTTCAGCCCTGCCTCCAAGAGAATTGAAAGGGCATATGTGAAGGAATCATTGCCTTCGTGGCAGGAACTGGCTCCCGGAGGTGTGGTAACCGACCCAGGAAATGCCAGAAGCTATCGCAGTGGAGATTGGAGGGCACAACGTCCTGTATTCAATCATGACCGATGTATCAAGTGTGGTATCTGCTCGCTTTTCTGTCCGGAAGACTGTATTGGCCAGAATGGGGACGGCTACTTTGAAGCTGACCTTTACTATTGTAAAGGATGCGGCATTTGTGCCCGTGAGTGCTGGACACAGGCAATAACGATGGTCGAGGAGATAAAGGAATGAGAAGGGTAGGATTTGAATCCTCCTTTGCCATTGCCGAGGCAGTGAAAATGGCAAGCATTGATGTTGCTTCGGCCTACCCCATCACACCTCAAACTCATATCGTGGAGCGCATTGCACAACTCATTGCTGATGGTGAACTGGATGCAGATTACATACCCGTTGAATCAGAGCACTCAGCGATGAGTGGTTGCCTTGGCGCTTCAGCAGTTGGTGCTAGAACATTCACCGCCACCGCCGGTCAAGGTTTGGAGCTAATGCACGAGGTATTGTATGTAGCTTCAGCAATGAGGTTCCCCATAGTCATGTCAGTCTGCAATCGGGCTCTATCATCGCCACTGAGTATCTGGGGTGACCACTCTGACGTCATGGCTGTCAGGGATACTGGCTGGATTCAGATCTTTGCTGAAAATGCTCAGCAGGCATTCGATTTAACCCTGTGTGCTTTCCGTATTGCTGAAGACCCTGCAGTTCTCCTTCCTACCATGGTTCACATTGATGGTTTTCACCTGTCACACGTTATTGAATCTGTTTTACTTCCCGAGGTTGAAGAAGTGAATAAATTTCTACCTAAATTTCACCCTCGTTACACTCTGAATCCAAGTAAGCCAGCAACTATGGGTGACTTCGCCACGCCTGACCTTTATACCGAGGCTAAGAAAGCCCAGGACGAAGCTCTAAGAAATTCCATGAAGGTGATTTTACAGGCATGGCGAGAATTTGGAGGGCTCTTTGGACGTAATTACTCCCCCGTGGAAATGTATCGAGCTGAGGATGCCGATGTTTTACTATTGACTATGGGAAGCTTCAGCGAGGTAGCCATGGAAGCCATAGATGAATTAAAAGAGGCTGGGGAAAAGGTAGGATTAGTAAGATTACGGCTATGGCGACCATTTCCCTTCCGTGAATTTCGTCAGGCAGTAGCTCAAGCAAAGCTGCTTATTGTTCTTGACCGCGCTATCTCCTTTGGTGGGCCAGGTCCTGTTTGCTCTGAAGTAAAGGCTGCTCTATATCATCTGAGAAAGAAACCACAAATCATTGGCTTTATCGGTGGGCTTGGTGGCAGAGACATACCAGTTGAGGGTTTTCGGGATATGATACATCGAGGAATGGATAAGGCTGACCAAGGAAAGTTTGAGGAATTTGAAATATTCGGAGTAAGGGAGTAATGGGTTCCCAAAAAATTGGCACAACTTGTAGGGTGAAGTAATGGAGACTTTAGGTATATATGTACCTCGTTTAGTGACAAAGAGGCAAAGCTTTGTTCCTGGACATCGTGCTTGTTCAGGATGCGGTGAGGCTCTAGCAGTGAAGCTTGTAATGAAAGCTCTGGGCAGGAATGTAATTGTTGTCATGTCTACCGGATGTATGGAGATTGTATCCTCACAGCTTCCTTATACCTCCTGGGAGGTTCCCTGGATTCACACCTTGTTTGAGAATTCGGCTATAGTAGCTTCAGGGGTAGAGGCAGGAATGAAGGCGTTAAGACGGAAGGGCACTTCTTTGCCTGAAGCCAAGGTAGTGGCTATGGGTGGTGATGGAGCAACATTTGATATTGGCCTCGGCTCTATATCCGGCGCTTTTGAAAGGGGGCATGACTTTCTATATGTTTGTTTTGATAATGAGGCCTATATGAACACCGGCATCCAGAGGTCAAGTGCTACCCCTTTTGGCGCTTCGACTACCACTCAGCCTGCGGGTAAAGTCAGTATGGGACAAAGGACATGGAAGAAAAATATGCCTGCAATTGCTGTTGCTCACGATATTCCCTACGTAGCTACTGCCTGTCCAAGTTATCCCTTTGACCTTATGGATAAGGTCAAAAAGGCAACTGCGATTAAAGGTCCCACTTACGTTCATATCCTATCGGTTTGTCCCACAGGCTGGCGAACTCCTACTGATATGACTGTAAGGCTGGGAAAATTAGCAGTGGAAACGGGCGTTTTCCCTCTTTATGAGGTGGAGAATGGAAAGTATACCTTGAATTATGATCCCCCTCAGCTACGTCCCGTCACAGATTACCTTAAACCTCAAGGGAGGTTCAGACATCTCACACCGAAGATGATAGATAAAATACAGCAGCGAGTGAACACTGAATATGCCAAGCTTAAGGGGAAGGCAACTGGTGAATAAAAAAGTCGCTGCTATTATTAATAAATATGATGCTGATAAGGGACAGCTAATTTCCATACTGCAGGATATTCAAGCTGAATTCCATTATTTACGCAAGGAAGCCTTGACCCAGGTCAGTGATACCATGGGCGTTCCCTTAAGCCAGGTATACAGCGTAGCTACTTTCTTTAAGGCGTTTACCCTTAAACCCAGAGGCAAGCATCTAGTCAATGTCTGTTTAGGAACTGCCTGTCATGTCAGGGGTGCTTCTAAAGTACTGGAGCAAATTGAGCGGAGTTTAAATGTTAGCCGTGGAGAAACAACAAATGATTTTAAATTTACGCTGGAGACGGTGAATTGCATGGGATGCTGTGCCCTGGGACCGGTAGTAAAGATTGATGGCGAGTATTTCGGACAGATGAACGCTGGTAAAGTTGACTCTTTGCTGGCTCGATATTAGCGACGGTGGTAAGGTCATAATGTTACAGAAATTAAAGTCTAAACAGGACCTAGAGAATCTAAGGAAGAAAATAGTGGCAAAAAAGGAAGAGGGTAAGCCACTTGTTACTGTGTGCAATGGCACAGGTTGTCATGCCAGTGGCTCTGTAGCGGTTATCGAAGCTTTCAGGCAAGAGATAAGGCGTGAAGAATTAACTGATAAAGTTGCCATAAAAGCTACAGGCTGTCATGGCTTTTGCGAGAGAGGACCGATTGTGGTCATTCAGCCCGGTGATATCTTTTATCAGCAGGTAAAGGTAGACAATGTGCCTCAAATCGTGGGAGAAACTATTATCCAAGGCAATGTCATCGATAGGTTATTGTACGTTGATCCTGCTACCGGGAAGAAATATGTACATCCATCAGAAGTGCCTTTCTATCGAAGCCAGAGAAGGATTGTCTTCGGTAACAATGGTGAAATCGCCCCCGATAATATAGAGGATTATATTGCCTTGGGCGGTTATTCAGCCTTAGCTAAAGTTCTTTTTGATAAGTCTCCCGAGCAAGTGATTGAGGAAGTAAAGAAGTCAGGGTTAAGGGGACGTGGAGGTGGGGGATTTCCCGCTGGTCGAAAATGGGAGTCTTGTCGTAATGCTCCGGGAGAACCTAAGTATGTTATCGCTAATTGTGACGAAGGTGACCCTGGTGTTTATGCCAATAGAAGCCTGCTTGAAGGCAATCCTCATAGTGTTCTTGAAGGCTTATTAATTGCTGCTTACGCTATTGGTTCCCACGAAGGTTATATTTATGTGCGTAACGAGTACCCCTTAGCGGTAGAAAATGCCACAATAGCAATAAAGCAAGCAGAGGAATCAGGATTTTTAGGGAAGAACATTCTTGGCTCTGGTTTTGATTTCATTGTTCATATCAATAGAGGTGGCGGCGCTTTTGTTTGTGGTGAATCAACCGCCCTAATGGCGTCACTTGAGGGTAGGGTAGGGGAGCCGAGAGCCAAATATGTCCACACCGCAGAGAAAGGCTTATGGGATAAACCCAGCAACTTAAACAATGTTGAAACACTGGCAAATGTGCCCTTGATAATCAACAAAGGGGCTGATTGGTTTACAGCTATAGGCACTGAAGGAAGCAAAGGGACAAAGATTTTCTCACTGGTAGGCAAGGTGAACAACACTGGTTTGGTGGAAGTACCTATGGGGATGACATTACGAGAAGTCATTTATGATATTGGTGGTGGCATAAAGGAAGGGAAAAGGTTCAAGGGAGTGCAGACTGGAGGACCTTCAGGTGGTGTTATACCTGAGAGCATGCTTGACATGCCTGTAGATTTTGATGAATTGACCAAGGCTGGTTCAATGATGGGCTCAGGTGGCATGATTGTTATGGATGAAGATACCTGCATGGTGGACACTGCCAGGTATTTCCTCACCTTTCTGGAGGAAGAATCGTGTGGTAAATGTGTCCCATGTCGCGAAGGCATAAAGAGAATGCGGCAGATACTAGACGATATTACCGAAGGCAAAGGCGAGGAAAGTGATATTGAGCTCCTGGAACGCATCGCTGCCACCTTAAAAGATACCTCGTTGTGTGCCTTAGGTGCTACCGCTGCTAATCCTGTGTTAACTACGCTTCATTATTTCAGGGATGAGTATGAAGCTCATATCAAAGACAAGAGGTGTCCTGCTGGTGTCTGTAAAGCTTTGATTCGATATTACATAATAGACGAGAAATGTGTAGGTTGTCGGCTTTGTGAAAAAGCTTGTCCTGTAGAGGCAATAACCTTTATGGGTAAAAAGAAACCAGTGATTCTGGACCAGAGCAAGTGCATCAAGTGCGGTATTTGCAAGGATGTTTGTAAGCTAGAAGCTGTAGGCGTGAAGTAAGAATGGTAACCATAGATATTGACGGTCAAAAACTGGAAGCAAAAGAAGAGCAAACGATACTCGAGGTAGCCAGGGATAACGGAATCTATATTCCTACTCTTTGTTATCATGAAAACCTGGCTCCTTACGGGGCTTGCCGCCTATGTTCCGTAGAAATCTCTAAGGGAGGTCGTTCGCGAATAGTCGCCTCTTGCCTTTATCCTGTGGAAGAAGGACTTGAGGTTAAGACTAACTCACCGCGCGTTGTAAGTAATCGCAAGATGATAATGGAGTTGCTCCTGGCCCGATGCTCCCAAAATGAGGTGATAAAGAAATTAGCTTCAGAGATGGGCGTTGAGCAGCCACCATTTAGACCGGAATACTGGGAAGATGAGGATTGCATCCTTTGTGGCCTGTGTGTCAGGACTTGCGAGGAGATTGTGGGGAGAAGTGCTATTAGTCTGGTTAATCGGGGGGTAAACAGGGAAGTGGCCCCACCGTTCCTCGAACCCTCTGCAGATTGTATTGGATGTGGCGCTTGTGCCTATATTTGTCCCACTGGAGCGATAAAGATGGATGATAAGGATGGCACTCGAGAGGTGTATGCCCGCAATTGGAAGAAGGAATTTAAGTTGAAGAAATGCAAAGTGTGCGGCAATTACTGGGCTCCTGAAGAACAGTTGGAGTATATCAGGAAAAAGTTGAATCTACCTGCAGACTTTTTTGATGTCTGTCCTAACTGCAAATAAGCTATTCTGGTTTTACCAGAACTGCTAAAATATAATTCCTGTCGGCGGGGTGTGGCGCAGCGGCTAGCGCGCATGGTTTGGGACCATGAGGTCGGAGGTTCAAATCCTCTCACCCCGACTTTACATAACATAAGGAGGTTTAAAAAATGGAGGAAGTTGTACTAGTTGATTACCTGAGGACACCATTTTCACGATCAAGGCCTGCAGAACCAGAGAGGGATGTGTTTAATAGCGAGCACATGGCTGACCTGGCTGGAAGGCTGGTAAAGAAAATAATCGAGAGAACGAAGATTCGGCCTGAGGAAATTGGCGATGTGCTCACTGGATGCACCATGGAGATGGGAGAACAGTTTCTCTTTGGTGGCAGGGTAGTGCCCATATTGGCTGATTTACCAATGAATGTCCCAGCACAAGGGATAGACCGTGTTTGCTGCTCTGGAATGTCTGCCATTCACACCGGAGCAATGGAGATCATGTTGGGATACTCCGACATTGTTTTTGCCTGTGGTATGGAGCACATGACTCATCTCTCGATGGACCCCACCACAAATCCACACGTAGGTTTTAGTCCAACATTAATGGAGCCACATTACTCAACAAAGTACGACCTCCCCACAGCGATAAACATGGGGCTTACCGCAGAGAAGCTGTTCCAAGAGTGCAAGGATGAAATAGGAATAACTAAAGAAGACATGGATAAATGGGCTGTTAGAAGCCATAATCTGGCTGAGAAGGCTCTGGATGAAGGGTACTTCAAAGATGAGCTAATGCCTGTGGAGGTAACCCTTGCCGATGGCAGTAGGAAACTTATAGATGCAGACCAATCCATAAGGAAGGGAGCAAACCTCGAAGCTACTGCATCTCTAAATCCATCCTTTAGGCCAGATGGAGCTATCACACCAGGGAATTCTTCGCCGTTGAATGCTGGAGCAGTGGCAGTGCTTTTGATGTCGAGAAAGAAGGCAAAGGAATACGGGCTTAAGCCCATGACCAAAATTGTGTCTATGGGCTGGGCTGGAGTTGACCCCAGCCTCATGGGCAAGGGTCCTGTCCCAGCTAGTCAGAAAGCGTTGAAGATGGCTGGAATGGAGGTGAAGGATATCGATTACTGGGAGATTAATGAGGCTTTCACCGTGGTGACACTGTATGCCATAAAGAAATTGGGTATCGACCCAGATAAAGTGAACATAAAGGGCGGTGCTACTGCAATAGGACATCCGTTAGCTGCTTCAGGCCCAAGGCTTACCGGCACTATGGCACGTATCTTGAAGGAGAAAAATGCCAGGTATGGATGTGCCACTCTTTGTGGAGGTGGTGGACAGGGAGCAACAACAATAATCGAGCGAGAAGAGTAACCAAGGTTAAAGACCTGATTGCTGGGCAACAATCTCGCGATGGAAATCGCCTTCGCCAAAGGTGAGCTCCATTGCCTTTGCTCTCCGGAAATAGAGCTTATCAAGCATAAATATAATATAGTAATCGCTGAGGTGTCAAAACTTGAGGGTGGTGTATGAAGTGAGATGGGGTTACTTCACATTATTAATAGTTGGGTTATTGATTTTATTTGGCTGTGCTCAACAACGGAGTGAGTTACTACCTGGCACAGCACCTGAACAAATAATGGAAGTAGAGGCTGTTAACCAAGTAATAACTTATTATTGCCGGTACTCCTGCTGGACAGTGGAGGAATTTTCCAATATCACAGAAGCCAATTTAGGGAAATTATTCAATGAAACATATACTGTAAACGCCGGGCATTTCAACTTTACTTTTAATGAAACGAATCATTCCACTATAACTGAATGCCTTGTCTATGACAAAATTTCGAGGAGTCGAGATGAATACATAGCTTATTTTTCCTGGTTTTTGGATCCCCTCACGCTGGATTTTATTGACGACAACTTTAAGGAATCCAAAACTGGACTTTCCTGGGAGGGCAACATTAATGGTGTGCCAACAAGCATTATGATTGAATGCCCTCCACAAGATTCGGTCTATGGACTGGGGCCCTATGGTGTAGGGGTAGGGCATTGTCATGCACATATCTGGTGACCGGTTTCCAGTGAGGCTTGGTAAGATGCATTGAAATAAGGGGGAAAGAATGAGAATCACAATCGTTTATGACAATGAAGTAAAAAAGGAGGGACTAAAATCTGGCTGGGGATTTTCAGCCTATATAGAGATGGAAAGGGCAGCGCCGATTTTATTCGACACCGGCGCCGATAGCCCCACGTTATTACATAATATAAAAGAGTTGAATATTGACCCTGAGAAAATAGGGATAATCGTGATTTCCCATGCTCATTTCGACCACACCGGGGGACTTTCTGAAATCCTCACAATAAACAAAACTGCGGAATTGTACATTCCCAGCTCGCTTAGAC
>Ga0307431_1000829_pt1 | contig 19201 bp, 14 predicted proteins | sample SalMarWE160170MG_FD_202155 | JGI IMG/M metagenome (GOLD analysis project Ga0307431, IMG submission 202155) | Salt marsh sediment microbial communities from the Plum Island Ecosystem LTER, Massachusetts, United States - WE1603-170 | ecosystem: Environmental > Aquatic > Marine > Intertidal zone >...
GTACTGCCGGTTTTGCTACCCGGTGCTGTCAGCGATGCCATTGCGGTTACGATCTTCATGGTTATTCTCCTGTTCCGGCCGCAAGGTTTCTTCGGGCATGAGGTTGAGATCATGAGTGACGCTCAGCCATCTGGATCCACCTATGCCAGATCTGTGACAGAGAAAAAATGGACTAAGCCTGCTGCTTATGGAGGGTTGGTAGTCATTCTAGCTATACTACCTCTCTTACTTAGCTCGCTTTATACGGTGCATATTCTTACCCTGAGTTTCATATACATCATTGCTTCTGTTAGTCTGCGTACGATCGCTATTTCGGGCCAGTTTCCTCTTGCCCATGCCGCTTTCATGGGCATTGGGGCCTACCTTTCCGGTATGGCCTCAAGATGGCTCGGCTGGTCACCATGGCTCGCTATCCCACTGGCGGCATTGATGACCTCTGGCATCGGGATGTTATTTGGGTACCCGTTTGCCAGGCTGAGGGCATTGTATTATGCCATGGGAACCCTCTTCTTTGGGGTAGCAGTGGTGCAGATCATTTCTGCCTGTGGAGTTTGGACAGGTGGTTATAGTGGTCTCACCGGTATTCCTCCCCTATTCATTGGCTCCAGGGTACCGAGCTATTATTTTTTTCTCGGATTAGCCTTTGTCAGCCTTATCATCCTTTATCGATTTGAGTTTAGCCGCATTGGTACGACGTTAAAGGCAATTTCCCAGTCACACCTGGTCGCCTCCAGTGTTGGCATCAATGAAGGCGGATACAGAATCCTCGCTGTGGGTGTAGGCTGCTTTTTCGTCGGTCTTGTGGGCGCTGCCTACGCTCATTACAATTTGGTCCTGTCTCCCACAAGCTTTGATTTGTCAGCGACTCTGTGGCTCGTTATGTATGTGCTCATAGGGGGGATCAACACCTTTGCCGGACCTATCATCGGAGCGGCTATTCTGGTTTTAATCCCTGAATTCTTCCGGGGTTTGAAAATGTATTCTCCTTATATTTATGCTGTGATCCTCATCATTGTTGTCTATTTAATGCCTCAGGGTCTGGTAAGTTTACCTCAGATGATCAGGTTCTGGTATCAAGAATGGAGAAAAGGGGAGAGGGTTTCCTATGTTTCTGGAACTTAGGGGAGTCACCAAGCATTTTGGTGGTTTGGATGCTGTTTCACGATTTGATATGTATGTCGAAAAAGGGGAAATCGTAGGTTTAATTGGTCCCAATGGGGCGGGCAAGACGACGATCTTTAATCTGATCACTGGAATCTTTCCACCGACCAAAGGGCTGGTGATCTATGATGGGGTTGATATAACGGGCAAGAAGCCCCACAAGGTGGCAAAGCTGGGCATTGGCCGTACGTTTCAGCTTAACCCTCTGTTTAGTGATTTTACGGTGTTGCAGAATGTTTCGGCATCATTTCATCTTCATCCGAGGTCAAGCTTGTTAGATATCTTTTTTAATACGGCGACCTATCGACGGAATGAGGCATATATTTTAGAGCAGTCATTGGAGATCCTGCGGCTGGTGGGGCTGGACAAGCTCAAAGACGAGCGTGCCAGGAATCTGCCCCACGGGTATCAAAAGATGTTGGGGATGGCGAGGGCATTGGCGACACAGCCCAAGTTGCTCTTATTGGATGAGCCGTTAGCGGGGATGAATCCAGCAGAGATAGAGTTTACGTTGGTGAACATTCAGAAGGCACTGGGGCAGGGGGTGTCGTTCTTGATTGTGGAGCACAATATGCAGATTTTGGAGTTATGTGATCGGGTGGTGGTGATCAGTTTTGGTAAGAAGATCTGTGAGGGGTTACCGAGAGAGGTGAGAGAGGACAAAGACGTCATATCGGCCTATTTTGGTGCTGATCATGTTGCTTGAAATAAAAGAAATCACAGTGAACTACGGGAAATCCATGGCGATACAGGATATCTCCCTAAATGTTGCTGAAGGCTCAGTCGTCAGCATTATCGGAGCGAATGGCGCAGGCAAGAGTACTATTCTGAGGGCATTGTCCGGTTTGGTGCCCTTGAGTTCCGGGGAGATATGGTTTAAGGGGGATCGTATCGACGGCAAGACGACGACGGAAATCGTGAGGATGGGGATTAGCTTGGTTCCGGAGGGGCGGCAACTTTTTCCTTACTTGAGTGCATTGAATAATTTGAGGTTGGGGGCGATTTTACGGAGGGATGCGGGAGAGGTGGAGGGGAGTTTGGAGGAGGTCTACAAGCTCTTTCCCCGGCTACGGGAGAGGCAGAGACAGAAGGCAGGGACATTGAGTGGGGGAGAGCAGCAGATGTTGGCGATCGGGCGGGGGTTGATGGCGAGACCAAAGTTGCTTTGTATGGATGAGCCCTCGTGGGGGCTGGCGCCGGTTTTGGTGGAACAGATGGGAGAGGTGATCAGCGATATCCATAAGAGGGGGACAAGCGTGCTGTTAGTGGAGCAGAATGTCCATTTGGCGTTTGGGGTAGCGAGTCTGGGATATGCGTTGCAGCTTGGGAGATTGGTATTAGAGGGTGATATTGAAAAGATGAAATCGAGTGATATTGTTAAGAGGGCATACTTGGGAGGATAGGAAGTGCTTAAGACAGAAAAACAAACTTCATGTGAGGAGAGATAGTATGGCACGGGGCTATATGGGAAAGATGCTGTGGGTAGACCTTTTCAATCATGAATTGAAAGAAGAGATACTAGATGAAAAGCTTTGCCGCAAGTTCATCGGAGGCTATGGCTTAGGTGCCAGACTTCTTTACAGCCGGCAGAAGGCTGGTGTTGACCCGCTAGGTCATGATAGTACTTTTGGCATCGTTACAGGGTCTCTAACCGGTACCTCTGCGCTCGGTGGTTCAAGGTATACCGTAGTGGGGAAATCACCGTTGACAGGCGGCTGGGGTGACGCCAACTCGGGTGGGGATTTCGGTCCTTATCTAAAGTTCGCTGGTTATGATGCGGTGTTCTTTACTGGCATATCGGAAAAACCGGTTTACCTCTTTATTCATAACAATAAAGCCGAGCTCAGAGATGCTACCCTCTTGTGGGGTAAGGATTGTTACGAAACTGAAGATATGCTCAAATCAGAACTGGGTAAGGATATAAGGGTAGCCTGCATTGGTCCATCAGGAGAGAAGGTTGCTCTTATTGCTGCGATTATGAACGACAGAGGTAGGGCGGCTGGCCGTTCGGGCCTGGGCGCCGTGATGGGCTCAAAGAAGCTTAAGGCAGTGGTAGTGAAAGGAGACAGGAAAGTTCCCGTCGCCGATGAAAAAAGGGTCGTCAACCTAAGAAAGAAGTACCTGCCTAAACTAGGCAACACGATTGAGTGGTTAGGGAACCACGGCACAGCTTTTGTAGCAGCTGGCTCAGCCCATAGTGGTGATTCACCCGTTAAGAACTGGGGAGGGGTTGGTTTTCTTGACTTTCCGAATATCGAACCCTTCGCGGTAGAAAACATCACGTCTCGACGGATCAAGAAATATGCCTGTTACCGCTGCCCAATCGGGTGTGGTTCACACATGAAAGCAGGAACCGGTGAGTATGAATACGCAAAGGGTTGTCACAGGCCTGAATATGAGACACTGGCCATGTTTGGATGTAATTGCCTCAATAACAACATTGAATCGATCATCAAGGTAAATGATATCTGCAATCGCTATGGCATTGATACCATTTCCGCCGGGGCTACGATCGCCTTTACGATCGAATGCTATGAGAACAAGCTTATTACAGAAATAGATACAGATGGAATTGAGATGACCTGGGGCAACCATCCATCTATCGTCGCCATGACAGAAAAATTGGCCAAGCGAGAAGGTTTCGGCAATGTTATTGCCGATGGAGTCAAGATGGCGGCGGAAAGAATCGGTAAAGGCGCCGCCGAATACGCCATGCATATTCAGGGTCAAGAGGTTCCGGCACACGACCCTAAGCACGATTACCATTGGGGAGTCCCGTACATGCTGGACCCCACCCCAGCCCGTCATACTCAAAATGCAGAGGTATTCCGCCCCTTAGGACAGGTGGTTCAATTAGACCGAAAGTCCTATGCCAGCGAAGGAAATGAATACAGGGCGGGTAGTGCCATGCATCATGTTGTGAATAGCTCTGGTATGTGCGCCTTTGTTTATAGCTGCGTGCCTCACAGTGGTGTTTTCGGTGAGTTTATGAGCGCTGTTACTGGCTGGGACTTAACCGTTGAAGAACTGATCGAGACCGGGGAGAGAATTGCTAACATCCGCCAGGCTTTCAATATTCGCGAAGGATTGAACTTGCTGCAGTTCAAGATTCCCGGCAGGCTCCTCGGCAAACCACCTCTGAAAGAGGGCCCCGTGGCAGGAGTGACCATTCACGAGGATACCTTGTTCAAAGAGTACTTAACTTCTATTGATTGGGACTTAATAACTGCAAAACCGAGTAGAAAAAAGCTATGGGAATTGGGACTTGAAGATGTTGCTCAAGAGCTCTGGCCCTAGACTGAAGCAGGTTCCTTTTAGAAAGGGTGAAATCTTTTTGTTAGACCTGTTTGATCGCTCTTCGTGTTGGATAACGTCTGGGAAGAGAGGAGGTAGAGGTCATGAATAAATTCCCAAGACCAGCAGAGGAAAGAATTTTTGAGAAAAAGGAAAAGGTGCATCGGGTGTGTCCCGAATGTGGGAGCCATGATGTAGAGGCCTATCAGGTTTTAACGGATGGTGGCTGGTGGGATGTGGTGAAGTGTCAGGATTGCTTATACTCGCTGGACAGAAAGAGATGCACAAATCAATATGCTCCCTGTACACTTCTCTGGGACCTTATGTAAAAAAGGGAATAGTTGAGAGAGGCAAGAAATGATCGCTATCGATGTTGGAGGAACATTTACAGATACTATCGCCGTTGATGGAAAAGGGAATATTACAGTAGCCAAGGTACCCACGGACATGAAGGTTACGGAAAACTCTGTGATTGAGGGTGCCAAAAGGGTGGGTCTGATCAATCAGAGTATACTCAACCATGCATCGACCTATGGGCTGAATGCTATTTTAACAAGGAATTTCCCTAAGGTAGCATTTCTCACCACGGAGGGACATCGTGATATATTAGATTTTGCTCGTTCGTGGAAGCCCATGGAAGCACAGACAGATGCGGATTGGAGGAGAGGCTGTGGAGATTCCGGCAAGCCACTGGTTGACCGATATCTGCGCAGGGGAATAAGAGAGAGAATGACGAGCAAAGGAGATGTCCTGATCCCCTTTGATGAGCAGCAAGCCGGGAAAGAAGTAGAAGTATTGAAGAAATGCGATGTTCAAGGCGTAGCGATTTGTCTCCTGAACGCATATGTGAATGGGGAGCATGAAAGAAGGCTAAGGGATTTGGTTAAAAAAATCATGGGAGACATTCCCATTTCCATATCCTGCGAAGTAAGCCCGCTGGGTAAGGAATATGCCAGATCCTCTACCACCGTGATCGATGTGATTATGAAGATGGCCTTTGGCGACTATGCGAACCGGCTTCGCAAGGGGCTTAACATTGCAGGCTTCACCGGTGACCTGAACCTTGTCGATTCTGCTGCCATGCTCATCCCTTTCGATTTTGCTATGGAGAAACCTTCTAGGATCATGTACTCAGGGCCAGCAGCAGGCACGGTATCCAGTGCTCACCTCGGCAGGTTGATCAGAGAGAATAACATCATCTGTTGCGACATCGGTGGAACGAGTACGGATATTAGCCTGATTCGGCAGGGAAAGCCTGTTGTTAAGACCGAATATGAGATTGAACATGACTTAATCGTCAATGCGTTAGCTATTGAAATTTTTAGTATAGGCCAGGGAGGAGGGTCTATTGCCCATGTCGGCCCTTTTGGAGAACTCTTGGTTGGACCAGAAGGAGCCGGGGCTGACCCGGGACCTGTTTGCTATGGGATGGGCGGGACACAACCTACCTTGACGGATGCTTTTTTACTGATGGGAATATTAGATGCTAAAAAATTCCTCGGAGGAGAAAAACCCCTTTACCCGGAGTTGGCCGTGAAGGTTTTTGAGGGCCTTCCTTTAAAAGCGGACTTCCCAACCAAGATAAGACAGGCATATGAATTAGGGTTGACGAATGTTGCGGAGGGGATTGCGAGTGTGACGATTGAACGAGGCATAGATGCCAGGGATTATGCCCTTTTCGCTTACGGGTCTGCTGGGCCGATGATGCTTCCTCAATTGATGGAACGGCTCGAGATAAAAAAAGTCATCGTTCCTCCTTACCCGGGTCTCTTCTCTGCTCTAGGCCTTGCAAGCGGCGACTTGACTTACACGGATTACAGGAGTGCCTACATCACGTTAACACCGGATGGGAACACGGCTAGAAGGATTGACGAAGTTTACAACAAGATGGAGGAGACCATTCTCACAAAATTACCTAAGAATCTGAAAAGAGAAGAAGCACGTTTTATCAGGAGTTTTGATGGATGGTATGCCGGGCAGACTTGGGAAACACCTTTCGTCCCTGTCCCATCGGGTCATCTTACAAAAAAGTCGATAGAGGAATTGGTTGAATCTTTTCACCATCGCTATCTGGAGATGTGGGGCAATCAATTTCCTTACCTCCCTGTGATTGCTTGTTCTTACCGTACTTCATGTGTTTTGCCGATTACGAAGGCAGGATACAAAGTACTTCGAAAGAGAAAAAATGGGAAGCCATCCGGTGTCCCGAAGCGTCTCTCTTATGTGCCAGAAAAAGAGTCAATGGTCATGGAGTACGAGAGGGGAGATCTGTATTTTGGGGATATGATCAAAGGCCCGGCAATTATCAGAGAGCCTATGTCAACAACGATGGTGTGCAAAGGACAGGTGGCTCGAATTGGCCGATACGGGGAAATTTACATTGAGAGGGTGTCAACATCATGGCGAAGAGAAAAAAGTTCATTAAAGACCTAAGCCCTAAAGAATTCAGGAAGACCTATCATTGTGATATTTTTACGGCGACGATATTAAGTAATGGGTATCAGTATACCGTTCAACGGATGTGTCGAGGTCTTCAACATACAGCCTTCTCAATCATTCTTAGGGACTGGTATGATGTGGGTGCAGCCCTCTCCGGACCTCCGGAGATGGATTATCCCATGGTTGCAGTGAGTGATGGTGTGATGACACTCATTGGCACCATCCCCGAGGCGACTCGGAATACCGTTGAGGAATTCGGATCCAACAATCTTTTGCCAGGTGATGTCATTGTGTGTAATGATCCTCAGCGAATTGGAACCCATGCTCAAGACTGCATCTTCGTCCGTCCTGTTTATTGGAAGAAGGAATTAGTCGCTTTCATTAATATGAAAATGCATCTTATTGATATGGGGGGCACCGTGCCCGGAGGCTTCAGTGGGACAAAGCGTAACAAATTCGAGGACGGCCTTTTACTGCCACCCATGCTTCTCTACCACCAAGATAAACCTGTGAGGCACACCTGGCAACTTTTCTTCGACAATACCAGATTCGGTGAAATCCTTTTGACGGATATTAAAGCAGCCTACCAAAACATGCTGATGGGGGAGAGGGAGGTATTAAAAACGATTGAAAAGTATGGGCTTGACGCCTTTCATGGTGCCATGCGCTATATACTCGATGCCAGTGAGGAGTCCATGCGACTCGCTTTATCAAGGATAGCGGATGGGGATTACGAAGCAATACAGATGACTGATTGTGATGCTGTGGACGACCACGAGGAGTATCCCATTCGCCTTAAGATTAAAGTGAGAGGGGATAGGGCTGAGGTTGACCTTTCGGGCACACACAGGCAAGCACGGACCTCGATCAATGCGGGGTCTTTGGATACCAAATGTGCCGTGATGGTCGGCATGAAGTACTGTTTGGACCCCCGATCACCTGTAACTTCAGCGGCGATGAGGCCTTTTGATATCATCCTTCCTGCCGGTACAATGCTGAGGGCGCTGCCCCCGGATGGCCCTATCTGTCTCTATTTTGAATCATCGGAAGGTCTGTTGACAGCAATCATGGAGGCCTTGGCTCCGGCTCTGGGGGAAAATGCGATTGCCGGGGGTTATGGCTCACTCAACATGCATACGAGTAATGGCGTCTTTCCCGATGGTAAGCTGTGGGTGACCATCGGGCAGGTCGGAGGGGAACATGGGCCTCTGGGCGCCACGAAGGTGGGAGACGGCGTCAACGGATGCTCTTCTTACTTTGGCAACAGCTTCGACCCGGCCACAGAGGCGATCGAACTTGATACCCCTGTTATTTTATTGAGAAAAGAGAATTTAATTGATTCGGCAGGAGCAGGTAAGTATCGAGGTGGGCTTGCGAGAGTCACGGATTTCATTTTACCCACGGAGTGTGACTCTTACTCCATGCCCCTGCATTACAAGATCCCTACCGGTTTTGGAGTGTATGGCGGAGCACCCGGATCAACCGGAGGTGTCTGGACATGGTTACGCACGGATTATGACCTGCTCAAAGAAAAAAAGCTTCTGCCTCTGGATTTCCATGCGTATGAGAAGAGTAAGGTGATGGCCGGGGTGGTGGATCCGGAGACTCATCTTCCAGATCGTGAGAAGGGTGAATATTTTTATCCCTTGAGGTCTCTCGACTACAAGAACAGCTACAAGAATATCCCTGGCACGATTTGGAGGTATATAACAAATTGTGCCGGTGGATGGGGTGATCCCCTGGAAAGGGATATCGAAGCAGTTAGGCGCGATGTTCGAAACGAATACGTCAGCATTGAAGGCGCCAAAAGAGACTATGGGGTTATCATAAGAGGAGACCCGCATTGGGATCCTGAAAACATCGAGGTTGATCTGGAAGCCACTATGAAACTAAGGGAGGAACTCAGAAAGAATCCTCTGGCGAAGAAGGTTGATTACCTGCAGAGGAGAAAAGGTCCCGAAGGATACCAAAACAAAGTTAAAAACGAAACGCATAAAGGAGACCTCGGTCAGAACTAATGCGAATGCAAGGGCGGTTGGTTCATCGACGAATTGCTCTTGTGAAAGGAGGTGATATAAATTTAGGGACGAATGAGTTGATTGGATATTACCGTAGGGATTGTGTAAGGAAGAGGCAAAGCTTATTTGAAAGGAGAAGAGAAAATGAAAAAATTACTTTATTGCAAGCTGTCGATATTAATGGTGGTAGGGCTACTAGGTTGCTTCCTGGTTACCATTCCTGCCGTCACTCAAGCCGCTGAAACTTTTAAACTGAAGTATTCAAGCTGGGTTCCGGAGCAAGACGCAATGAATTATTCCCCGAACCTGTGGATGAAGGAAGTGGAGAAGCGAACAGGGGGCAGAGTCAAGGTCACTCCCTATTATGCCCAGACCCTGGGAAAAGTCGCTAATTTTTTGGATATGCTTAAGACCGGTATTTGTGATTTAGCCCTGATCCCCACAGGCATGTTTTCGAAAGATTTTCCTATTTTGGATGTCCTGTCACTTCCCGGCTTGATCCCAAACAGAACCGTTGGAACTGAAACAATGTATGCCCTCATGTACCGGGGTCTGCTGGATAAGGAATTCTCCGGTTATCGGCCAATTGTGTTGCAGGCACACGATCCTTTTTATATTGTCTTTACCAAGAAAAAGGTGACCAGCCTGGAGGACCTTAAAGGGATGAAGATCAGGTTTCCCAGCGTTACCATCAAGTCCTACTTTGAAGCCTTGGGAGCGACACCTGTCAGCATCCCTCCACCGGAACTCTTTAATGCTGTCAACACCGGAATATTAGACGGCACGTCTGCATCTCCGGGCTACCTCGTACTCTCAAAGCTTTATGAGATCATGAAATACATCTCAATAGCAAATCCAATCAGTGATGGCGCGAATATCGTGCTCATGTCTCAGAAGACGTGGAATAGTCTGCCATGTGATATCCAGCTCATCATGGAGGAGCTCAATACAAGAGCCAAATACCAGTATCTCGATAGAGGACACCAGCAGGATATTGATTCAATAAAGCAATTGAAGGAAGCAGGGATGGACCTTTATAATCTCAGCCCTTCCGAGTTGGAGCGATGGGATAAATTGGCGCTGCCTGTGATAGACCAGTGGGTTTCCAATACGCAAGCAGCAGGTTATCCCGGTAAGGAGGCATTGGAGATAGCCCGGCAGGTTGTTGAAAGATTTACATGGTAGAAATGTAGAGCAGGATAAAACGGAACTCACAGGGGCGGCATGAGATTGATCAAGATTTTTCAGCCGCCACTTGTGGGTGCCTTGAATCCGGCCAAAATGATTGGAAATGGAAAAAGAAACCTTGAACGACATATTGAAGCCACTTAATGCCATAGAAAGGGTGTTTACCTTTTTGGCCATGATATCCGTCTTCATTATGGCCTGTTTAACGGCAGCCGATGCGTTGGGGAGGTATTTTCTCAACCAGCCGATCAGCGGGGCCTTTGAGGTTACAGAGAATTATTTTATGATATTCGCCGTCTATTTTGCATTTGCCCACGCCTATAAAGACGGCGCAAACGTAAGGATAACATTTTTTATCTCCCGCCTCCCCTCACAAGCTGTCCTGGTAATTAACCACTTTGTTCAAATATTCTCTATCTTATATCTTGTATTTTTATTTGTAAGTGCAACCCGAATAAATCTTGGTCGCCTGAGCAATGTAGTGGATTTGACTCAAACATTAAGTATCCCCATGTGGCCTGCATACCTTATCATTTCTGTAGGCCTTCTTTTTGTGAGTCTATTTGTTTTTTTGGATCTCTGGCAAGTCAAAAGAGGCAAGTCGGGTTTCTTTAAAGAGTCTTCTGAAGAATCATCCGGCATGTGAGCGCTGAAAATAGTCAGGAAGGATCCAATGGATTTATTATTTCCCTTTGCAGCACTGTTGATATTCCTTATTTTGGGTATCCCTATAGCTTTTTCCCTTGGGACGGCTGGTATAATAGGGATCTTGTTCATAACAGGGGATATGAAGGTGCTGATGAGCATGGTGGGCCTGGTGACCTTTGATGCCGTTGCTTCATATGTCTTGTCGGCAGTACCCATGTTTATTCTCCTGGCGCTCCTGACCTCCTCGGGAGGAATCGCCAGGGACATGTTTAAAAGTGCCTACAATTGGACTTCAAATATTCGTGGGGGTGTGGCCATCGGAACGGTCTTTGCCTGTGGAATATTTGGAGCCATGTCAGGGGCAAGTCTGGCAGCCGCCTCTGTGATGTCGGAAATCGCTATTCCAAATATGCGCCGCCTGGGTTATTCAGAGGCCCTAACCGGTGGTGTTGTGAGTATCGGGTCAACACTCTGTATTCTGATACCGCCGAGCATCCTATTTGTCATTTATGGGACCATGACCGATACGTCGATTTCTAAGTTGCTTCTGGCAGGAGTTATTCCCGGACTAACTCTTGGTATTTTTTTAATCATCTGCATCCTCATCTGGGTAACTATCAGGCCACAAGATGCTCCCCAGGCAGAAAAGGTATCCTGGTCAGAGCGCCTGCGTAGTTCGTACCGTATCTGGCCTGCCATTTTATTGATCTTTATTATCATAGGCCTTCTCTATGCCGGGGTAGCTACCCCAACCGAAGTCGCCGGGCTCGGGGCCTTTTTCGCAGGTTTGATCGGGATCATGCTCCGTCGCCTTACCTGGGCCGGAGCGTTGCAAGCATTTAAGGGGACCATAAGCATCTCAGCGATGATCTTCATGCTGCTGATCGGGGCTTATATCTTTGGCTACTTCATGACGCTCAGTGGATTACCACAGTATGTCATCGATGCTGTCGATGCCATGAACCTCAATCGTTGGATCGTCATGATTGCTATTTGTTTCAGCTACTTTGTCTTTAGCATGTTCATGGATGAGCTCCCACTCATGCTTATTTATCTTCAGGTTACTTTCCCCCTCATTGTCAAGCTCGGTTTTGATCCTATCTGGTATGGTGTCGTCATGGCCATCTTGATCATGATGGGGTTCGTTTTTCCGCCTGTGGGTTTGATTTGTTTTGTGGTGAGCTCAGCAGGGAAAATGGAGCTTTCTCAAGTATATAAGGGATCAAGCGTCTTGATCATCGCAATCATCCTTACGCTGGTTTCAGTAATGATTGTTCCTGAAATCGCACTTTGGCTTCCATCGACAATGAAGTGACATGGATCAATCTATCCAACTATCATGAATAGTTGGAAGCTATCATAGATCTAAATTCCTTCATCACCGATTTTCACGCAGGTTTAACCGTCATAATCTCACTCTTCTCGAGTGATGGTTATCGGAATTGAAGGTTCAATTTTGCCCCCTCGAGCCAAGATATCGTCTGTGGGAGGCGATGCCAGCGAACGTCCCTGAGGATTGGATTATAAGCCCTGCGGGGATATGTTATTTGGACCTGGTGAGAAGGGATGTTCACGGTTGCTTTGCCATGGATGAAATGGCGAAAGATCTTTGGAAAACGGGTAGGACAGCGATCATTACCAGTACGCGCCGGTGTTTCGACAGGAACGCGTGTATGATCCGAGGTCAGCTCGGAACTTTGCTTCCACATTTGCATGAGCGGTGCATGAACGCTATCCTCATAGGTGGGATCGGGAGGTTGTTTTGAATCTGGTACGAGGTTACCATGTGTTGTCAGACAGAAAACAATTAAATGGGAGTAATGTAGTATGAAATGTCTTAAGGGTAAAGTAGCTCTGGTTACCGGAGCGGCAGTAAAGAGAGGTATGGGGCGTGGCGTTGCATTACGCTTGGCCGATGAAGGAGCGGACATTGTGGTGGTAGATAAATATGCAATACCTCGGAGTATCTTTCCTGAAGATGAAGGTTGGGGAGGACTGAATGCCGTTGTAACCGAAGTCGAGGCAATGGGCTGTAAAGGACTGGCTGTGGAGGCGGATGTCAGCAGTCGTAAAGAGGTTGATGCGGCAGTAAAGGCGGCAATCACAAAATTTGGAAAGATAGATATACTGGTGCATTGCGCTGCTATCCGTGGTCCCATAGGAATACCCTTGATGAAGCTCTCTGAAGCAGATTGGAAGTCGGTTATAGATGTAAACCTTACCGGGGCTTTTTTTATCTCTGCAGCAGTAGCCGATACGATGGTAGACAAGGGAGATGGAGGAAAGATCGTCCTCATTTCCTCCTTGGCCGGGAATAGAGGTGTGGCTGGAAGCGGTTCTTATAGTGCCTCAAAATGGGGTGTCATAGGACTGGCGAAAAGCCTGGCCCTGGAACTGGCGAAAAATCACATAAATGTCAATGTCATTAATCCCGGCACCTTCGATACTCAACTGAGAGATGCGAATTATGTGAACCTGGCAAAGGCGGAGGGAATCACCGTCGAGGAATTTAGAAAGAGGTTTGATACCCAGATGAACGCAAAAGTTCCGCTGGGTCGCATGGGTACCCCAGAGGATATCGCTAACCTGGTCTTGTTCCTTGTCACCGATCAATCGAGTTACCTTACCGCCCAGGCCATCGATATCGACGGTGGTTGGGGTCAGCTTCACGGTTAGGTGATAGATGTTGTATGTATATCCCCATGATGGCGAACAAACGCTTGGTATATTGCGCTCCAGACTCTATAGGATATGGTCCCGGCTATGCCTGGAGAGTACCCATAAAATAGAACGTGGGAGGATAGATAATGCCGAGAGAAGGTCATTACTCAACACCTCAAGATCGCTTCACCGGTTGTGAGGTGTGGTAAGATTCAGATGAGGAGGAAAGAAGTATGAGTGACTTTCAACATGTGTTATCCCCATTCCCCTTTGGAAGTGTAACGGTAAAGAACAGGATTGAACTGGCTCCTGCCTGCCACATGCTGGCCACAGCCGATGGTTATGTTACGCGAGAGATGGTTGCTTACTATCAAAACCTTGCCCGTGGTGGTGCGGGGATCATCACCATAGGGGAATCCCCCATCGATTCTGAGTATGCCAAAGATCATGAATTCCAGCTGAATCTTGGCGATGACAAGGTTATAAACGGGATGAGCGTTCTTGTGGAAGCCGTTCACAGATACGGCGCTATGCTTTCTATTGAAATCAACCATTCAGGCCGGTTTACCTTGAATAACAGGGAGACCATTGGCCCATCGCCTATTCCGACCGAACTGGAAGAAATTGTCTCAAAGCAACAAGGCAGAAAAAGATTCCGCGTTATCGAAATGGACCAGGATATGATCGACAGGGTGGTTGAGCATTTTGCAGACGCATCTTTCAGATGCCAGAGGGCCGGCTTCCAGATGATCATGATCCATGGAGCTCATGGGCATTTGATAAGCCAGTTTGTTTCTCCTTACTCAAATAAGCGCACTGACCGTTATGGCGGTAGCCTGGAAAACAGGGCCCGTTTTGCCATTGAAGTGCTCACTGCCATACGCAAAAAAGTCGGTTACAGGATGGCTATTGAATATCGGATCAGCGCCAATGAACTGGTGCCTGGGGGCATGGAGGAGGAGGAGACCATCAAATTCGTCAGGATGATCGAAGACAAGATTGATCTATTGCATGTATCTGCAGGAAATTTGAGCAATCCCAGCACTGTTCCTCATATGATTCAGCCTACTTATTTTCCTCATGGCTACAACGTACACTACGCGGAGCGGTTCAAAAAAGAGTTGAAGGTGCCCATCACGACGGTAGGCTCCATCAGCGACATGCAGATGGCCGATGACATTGTTGCGCAAGGTAAGGCAGATATCGTAGCTATGGCAAGGGCTATCTTTGCAGACCCGGAGATCGTCAACAAGGCGCGCCAAGGCAGAGCGGAAGAAACACGTCCCTGCCTGCGCTGCTTTACTTGCAATAAACTGACCAGAAATTTCTATCCAATCCGCTGTGCTGTTAATCCCGTGCTGGGAAGAGAAATCGATTATGCCGTTCTTCCACCGGCCATAGAAAAGAAAAAAGTTGTTATCGTCGGTGGCGGTCCCGGCGGTATGCAGGCCGCGCTCACAGCTTCTCAAAGGGGACATGAGGTTGTCCTATATGAAAAAAACGGCGTACTGGGGGGTAAACTGTGCCTGGCAGCCGGCCTTGACATCAAGGCCGACTTGAAAAAATATCTGGGGTGGCTCATAGGCCGGACAGAGAAGGCATCAGGCGTAACCATCAAGTTGAATACTGAGGCCACGCAGGAGAATGTTAGAGCCGAAAATGCTGATGCGCTGATAGTGGCTGTGGGCTCTGACCCCATCATACCGAAGATCCCTGGTGTTGATAAGCCTAATGTAGTCTGGGTAGGTGATGTGGATATGGGTAAAGCCGCAGTTGGAGAAACCGTTTTGATAGCCGGAGGCGGTTCAACTGGCGGTGAAACTGCCCTGCAACTGGCGAAGGACGGGAAAAAGGTCACTGTTATTGACATGTTGGATTATCTGACCCTTACAGCCGATTGGCCCCGCGGTTTGTCAGACCAACTGGAGAAGTACAGTGTTCGACTCGTCTTCGAGGTAAAATTGCAGGAAATTACCGATAAAGGTGCAGTCGTTATTGACAAGGCATGGAACCGCCTTGAAGTTCCCGCCGATACGGTAGTTCTTTCCTTAGGTTTTATGCCCAAGACCGAGACCGTTGGCATCTTCAAGGATTTAGCATCTGACGTCTATACAATCGGTGATTGCGTAAAACCACGGTCCATAAAAGAGGCCGTTCATGATGGTTTTAATGTAGCAGTAGAGATTTAGGATAAAGACCCTTCAGGATATGTTGTGGGATCTTTAGGGGGACGATCGGAGCGTACGGACTGGAAGGACGAGCAAATATCCTTGAAACAGGCTCAGTGAAATGATGATTGGTTTTTCCTCTGAACCACGTATCGAGGAGATATATGAGCATGCGGAAGCACCACAAGGTATATAGTATTACAAAAATGTACTTATAGAAAACCGATAAAGAGGTGAAACGGATACGATGGATGCGATTCAGTTGTTTGCAAGGAATTTTATCAAAATTCATTACGAAGACCTGCCCCAGGATGTCGTAGAGGTGACGAAGAAGGAAGTTTTAGATCTCTTGGGGGTTGCTCTCGCTGGTTATGCTTCGCCGGGTGTAAAAGAGCTGGCTGATCTCATTGTCGAGTGGGGCGGCAAGGAGGAGAGCAGCGTTATCTGCCACAAAAAGAAGCTACCGGCCCCGATGGCTGCGCAAGTGAACGCTACCATGGGCCATGGGCTGGATTTTGACGATGTTCACGACCCCGCTGTTATGCATCCTGCAGTCACAGTCGTACCGGCTTGCATGGCAATAGCAGAAAGTCTTGGCAAAGTGAGCGGGAGAGAGTTTATCACGGCCGTTGCTCTAGGGGTGGATATGATATGCAGGCTCGGACTCGCCGCCTGGCCAGGATACGACCCTGCGATCCCTGAGACAAAAAAGATAGCCTTCCAAGCTGAGCGTGTAAAGCACGGTTGGCATCTTACCACCATCATGGGCTATCTCGCTTCAGCAGGTGCTGCGGGAAAACTCCTTGGCCTTGATGAAGAGCAGATGGTGAATGCCTTTGGCATTGCCTTTCACCAATGCAGCGGTAGTCATCAGGGCAGGGACGATGGGGCTCACACCAAAAGGCTTGGTCCCGGTTTTTCGGCACGGGCAGGCGTCTTTTCTGCGTTGATGGCGCAAAGAGGTGTGACGGGAGCAACAAACGTTCTCGAAGGACACTTCGGGCTGTACAAGATGTACTATCAGGGCGGCTATGATCCCGGGACATTGACCGCAGATTTGGGAAAGCATTTCGAAGGAACGAATGTTTCTTTCAAGCCCTATCCCTGTTGCCGGGGTATTCATACGTATATCGATGCCACCCTGGAGTTGGTTAATGCAAACCGGATCAAACTTGAGGATGTGAAGGAAATCAAGGTATTTGCTGATGCAGGCGGATATCAAATGTTATGTTCTCCCCTGGAGGTAAAAGCAAGGCCAAGAACCCCCGTCGACGCCCAGTTCAGTATCCCGTGGGGAGTTGCTGCGGCGCTTACCCAGGGGCGTGTTGGCATAGAACATTATACTGACGCAGCCATTGAGAGTCGCGATATTCTCGAGGCTGCGGGCAAAATTACCGTCGTGCTCGATCATAGTATGGATACCACAGAAAAAATTCCCGCCGGGAAGGTGGAGATAGAGACAAAGGCCGGCCAGGTTTATCAGAGCCTGGTGGATTATCCCCTGGGGAGCCCTGAGAGACCAATGGCGTTTGATGACCTAGCGGCGAAATTTAAAAGTTGCGCGGCCTATCCGGCTCCTAAATTATCTGACGGTCAGATCGAACGTGTAATCGAGTTGACAGGTCAGATGGAACGTTTAGACGACGTGGGGGAAATAATGAGGTTATTAACCTGACAGTTGATAGAACAACAAATTGAAATTGAACAACAATAAAAAAGGAACGGAGTTATGGAACAGACAAAACAGGAAAAGCGATTGGCAGAGGTTTTGGCAGAGTTTTTGGTCAATAAGACATTTAATGACCTACCCCAGGAGACCGTAGACACCGTAAAAAGGTACGTACTCGATGTGATAGGGTGCACGATAAGCGCTTCCAAGGAACAACAGGTTACGATCGTAACAGAGGTGCTTTCAGCAGAGGGAGGAAACCCTCGCAGTTCTGTCTTTGCTCATGGTTTCAAGACATCCATGATGAACGCCGCGTTCTTGAACGGTACCATGGGCCATGCCTTTGATTTTGACGATGATCACCGGGAAGGGACCATGCACCCGTCGGTAGCAGTATTCCCAGCAGTCTTCGCTCTTGGAGAGAAGTTAGAAGTATCAGGCAAGGAGTTCCTCCGGTCTTTCATTTTAGGGCTTGAGGTAATGATCCGTCTTGGGGAATCATTTCTTGGTAAATCATATTATCAAGGGTTTCATCCGACTGGCACGTGCGGGGTATTTGGTGCAGCCGCAGGTTGCGCTACCCTTCTGGGGCTCGATGAACTTCGTACCAAGTATGCCTTGGGATTAGCGGGAAGTTTTGCAGCTGGTACTATGGAGTGCACCGGTGAAGGTGCCTGGCAGAAACCCCTTCAAGCGGGGCATCCAGCCATGGGAGGTATTTTAGCCGCATCTCTTGCAGAGAAGAGCTTTATTGGTGCAGGTACTGTCTTTGACGGGCCCGGCGGTCTCATACGGGCTTTTTCCTTCAAAGACCAATACGATTACGGGCGTATCACAGATACTCTTGGCAAGAAATGGGAGATGTTGGATACCAGCATCAAGGTCCACGCCTGTTGCCGTTTTGCAGGACCAGTAGCCGATTGCGCTCTCGATATTTATCAGCAAGGAGTGCGTGCAAAAGATGTGAAAAAAATCCTTGCCAAGGTCGGTGATTTTACGGTCAAAAATCTTTGTTATCCCGAAGAGCGAAAGCGAAAACCTATAACCCATGTAGATGCTCAGTTCAGTCTTCCCTGGGCGGTGGCCGTTGCGATATGCAAAAACAAGACAGGTATCTACGAATTTAGGGGCGATGCGCTTCATGATCAGGACGTGTTGGCGCTTGCCGAAAAAGTGACATGGGAATTGGATCCTGAGGCTGAGGCTATGTATCCTAAGGCATATCCTGCAACCCTGATCGCCGAACTAAATGATGGTCGAAAATTCACCGCCCATGTAGATTATCCTAAGGGAGATCCAGAAAATCCTGCAACATATGAGGAAATTTTAGAAAAATTTCATTCTTTAACTGAGAAGTTTGTTGACAAGGGAAAGAGACAGAAGATTTCCGAAACGGTCCAACATCTTGAAGATCTGTCAAATCTGGCTGAGCTTGCTGACTTGGTAAGATGACGAGTAACTGGAAAAAGGAGCGAACTTATGGCTGATTACAGAAGAATACCCTGTGTTATCCAACGGGGAGGGACCAGTAAAGGGGTCTATCTGCATGAGAAGGATCTGCCGAAAGATCCGGAGCTGAGAAATAAGGTCATCCTGGCGATCTTCGGGAGCCCTGACATACGGCAGATCGACGGATTGGGAGGTGCCGACCCATTGACGAGCAAGTGTGCCATTATCGGGCCACCGGAGAGGTCGGATGCGGATGTCAACTACACCATGGTGCAGGTTGATATAACGAAGCCCATCCTTGATTTCAATGGCAACTGCGGCAACATCTCTTCGGGCGTTGGTCCATTTGCCATTGACGAAGGCCTGGTTCCCGTCAAAGAGCCGGAGACGGTGGTTCGCATCTATAATACGAACACCAAGACGATCCTGAAAGCCTTTGTCCAGACCGATCAAGGGAAATCAAAATACTTAGGCGATTACGCCATTGACGGGGTTCCCGGCACCGG
>Ga0307431_1000832_pt1 | contig 19119 bp, 7 predicted proteins | sample SalMarWE160170MG_FD_202155 | JGI IMG/M metagenome (GOLD analysis project Ga0307431, IMG submission 202155) | Salt marsh sediment microbial communities from the Plum Island Ecosystem LTER, Massachusetts, United States - WE1603-170 | ecosystem: Environmental > Aquatic > Marine > Intertidal zone >...
AAACGGCTGAAGCATCCACCAGTGTAGCCAATGTATGGGTAGAGCTATCGGATGATACTGTTCTTAATTCGACGAGCACTGCCCTGGAGTATATCATCCACTTCACGACAACTACTGCCCTGACTGGTGGGGTAGACACGATTACCGTAACCTTCCCCGACGGGACAACGGCAATGGCCGGGGAAGAAGGTACAGGATATGCCTTCGACTTACCCAGCTCAATAGCAGCGACCTACGTGGCGGTTGACCCTGACGGGGCGGCAACCACCACCATTGGCTATACCGATTGCTATAATAACCCTTATGTTGGTACCTACCGGGTAAGGCTAACGCTGCCAATGGATATAGCTGCCGACGCCTCCCCCTATATCAAGTTTGAGACCGGTGCCGCAATAACAAGCGCTTCAACAAAAGGTATTACCTACCGGGTGAAGGTAGAAACAAGCCAGGATACGGCTGCTGTTTACTCTGAATACTTCTCCCTGGGCGGTACCGATACAGCGGTTACTAGCGTTGGCCATCTGTCAGGCTATCCCAATCCAGCTACAGTTGGCTCGGCAGCAGAATATAAGTTTGAATTTACTACGGGTGCTAGCGGGGCTCTGTCAGCCGGGTCGGGCACTATCACCGTCATTTTCCCGTCAGGGACCACGGTGCCTGCCTCAGCCAGCAAGGAGATGGTGCAGGTGGATGCTGATGGCAGTGGGACGAGTTATTCATTAACGGCGTGCACCGTTGATCCTACCTGCCACTCAGGTAGTCGCACTGTAACCCTGACTGTTCCCCAGGCAGTGGCTAAAAATACTGAGGTATATGTCTATTTTGCTCAAGGCTTTGGGCTGGTAAACCCTACTACCTCTACCTCCACGGCCAGGGTGAAGATATATACCAGTGCCGAGCCGAAATACGTCGTGGCGACTAACACCCTTTTTGGTGTCTGGGGAAGCGGTACCAGTGATGTCTTCGCTGCAGGCTATTATGATGATGATACCATGCGTCATTATGCCAGTAGCTGGAGCGAAATGACCAGCAATACCCCCAATGACCTTTATGGTGTCTGGGGAACTGCTTCAGACGATGTCTTCGCTGTAGGACATAATGGCACCATCATCTATTATGACACTAGCTGGAGCTCCCAGACCAGCACCACCACCGAAAACCTCTATTCTGTCTGGGGGGACGGTTCAAATGATGTCTTCGCTGTAGGCTATGGCGGCACTATCCTCTATACTGATGATAACGGCAGTACCTGGACCTCACAGGTCAGCGGTACCGCCAATACTCTCTATTCTGTCTGGGGAACTGCTGTAAGTGACGTCTTCGCTGTCGGCGCCTCGGGCACTATCCTACACTATAATGGCACTAGCTGGAGCTCCCAGACCAGCGGCACCACCAATAACCTCTACGGTGTCTGGGTATACGATTCAGACAATGTCTACGCTGTCGGCGCCTCGGGCACTATCCTCTATTATAATGGCACTAGCTGGAGTGAAATGGACAGCGACACCACGCACGGCTACAGCATAACTGCCGATACAGCGACTAAATTGGGATTTGCCAGCGTAAGTGGTGCCTATTCTGATGACGCCACCATGGTAAATATGTACTCAAGTACAATATATCTCCAGCTTCAGGACCAGTATGGAAACAGAAAGGCACCAAGCCATGACCTGACGGTAGGCCTGAGTTCAACTTCAGACACGGGGAAGTTTTATTCCGCGGTAGATTCTGAAATAAGCTCAGCCACCATATATGATGGCACCGGTGACCCCAGTGGTACCACTGCCGGTCAGTTTTTATTACTCTATAAGGATAGTGTTGCCGGAACTCATACCATCACTGCTTCTGTCCCCGGCTATACCGATGCCAGCTGGACGGTAACCGTTGCCCCGGCGGTTTCAATATATGATAGCAATAATAGTCTGGTGAGTACCTACGCCCCGACTTTTACCTCCCCTGTAGCTGAGGGTGACGGCTTTTATGGTGGGGATTACCTACAGAATGCCGTCAGTGACGCTCTACCTGGTGAGACAGTTAAGCTGGGCGATGGCGTATATGAGATTGCTAGCGGGATTACGGTAGCTAAGGCAATCACCCTGGAGTCGGTTAACGGCGCCTCATTCACTACGCTCAGGCCAATCCATGACCTTATGGGTGTCTGGGGAAGCGGTGCCAGCGATGTCTACGCTGTAGGCTATGGCGGCACTATCCTACACTATAATGGCACTAGCTGGAGCTCCCAGACCAGCGGCACCACCAATAACCTCTACGGTGTCTGGGGATACGATTCAAGCAATGTCTTCGCTGTAGGCTATGGCGGCACTATCCTCTATTCTACTGGCGACGGTAGCTGGACTGCCCTGACCAGCGGCACCACCAACACCCTCTATTCTGTCTGGGGAAGCTCGGCAAGCAATGTCTTTGCTGTCGGCGCCTCGGGCACTATCCTCAATTATACTAGTAGCTGGAGCTCAATGACCAGCAATACCACCAATACCCTTTATTCTGTGGAGGGGAGTGGTGCCAGTGATGTCTTCGCTGTAGGCGCCTCGGGCACTATCCTCCATTATAACGACACTAGCTGGAGCTCCCAGAGCAGCGGCACCACCAAAAACCTCTACGGTGTCTGGGATTACGATTCAAGCCACGTCTTCGCTGTAGGCGCCTCGGGCACTATCCTCAAGTATACTACTAGCTGGAGCTCCCTGACCAGCGGCACCACCAATAAACTTTATTCTGTGTGGGGAAACTCTGCAACCGATGTCTTCACTGTAGGCGCCTCGGGCATCATCCTCCATTCTGCTAATGGCACTAGCTGGAGCTCCCAGACCAGCGGCACCACCTATAACCTCAATGGTGTCTGGGGAAGCGGTGCCAGTGATGTCTTCGCTGTAGGTGCCTGTGACATCATCCTCCATTCTGATGACGGCAGTAGCTGGAGCTCAATGACCAGCCCTACCGCTACCGTTGATAGGGCGATAAATATAACCGCCACCGGCAGTGCCACCTACGGTGTTACCATTGATGGCATAACCTTCGACCGACTGAGGAGCAGCACCGTCTTTAACTACGGCATCTATAATAGTTACGCCGATTACATCACGGTGCAAAACTGCGCCTTCAACTACATATATAACCGGGGAATTATGCTCACTTCGACAAATGCCACCTTCACCAACGGGACAATAAGCAACAATACCTTCAGCAATGGTGGAGGTTCCAGCCCGGCTAGCACTGATGCTGCTATTGATATTACGGCAGCGACTAATAACTATGACATAAGCGGGATTACCATAAGCGGCAATACCATCACTGACCAGAAGGGTAAGGGTATTTACCTGGATGGATACGATAGCGATGATGAGGTTTCGTCGGTCAGCATCACCAGCAATACCATTGCCAGCGCTACCAGTTGTGGTATTCAGGGCTACGACGCCTATATAGACACCATTGCCATAACCAGCAATACCATCACCGGTTGTTATGAGGATGGCATATACGTAAAGGGTACCGCCTATACCATTAAGAAGAATGTGGTAACGGGTAACCTCGGTGACGGCATTGATGTGGAGTATACGTCCGCCAGTCACCTTATTAACTACAACGATATCTATGATAATACTGGCTACGGGGTGAATGTTCTCTTGGGGGTATCAACGGTAGATGCCAAATACAACTGGTGGGGTAGCGCCACCGGACCAACCTACACGGCAGCCACCGGTGCCAGCGTTGATGTATCTAATCCTGAGGGCACTGGCGAGAATATTACCGACCGGGTTACCTATTACGAGTGGCTGTATCAGCCCATAGCCGATGTTATTGCCGATAACGCTGCCTATTATACCCGAGTCGTGAATCTAAGCGTTGGCTGGAATACCCTGTCAACGCCGATAATCCTTGATGCCTCAGGGGATACCGTTGATGAGGTAGTGAACTCAGCCAAAATAACCATCGCCTACTGGTATGACACTAATGATGCTGATTCCGACGGTAGTTACTGGGAACAGGTAACCACCGGCTATGAGCTGGAGCCGTGCGATGCTATCTATATTAAGATGAACGCCACCGACAGCGTGATACTGAAGTATAACGCCACTGACATATCTATGCCGACCAAGGATTTGTATGCCGGGTGGAATTTGATTGGTCTGGCTAACCTGGAAACCAAGCATGTCGATGACGCGGTGCAATCGGTAGCCAATACACCAACCAACCTGCCCGGTTATTCCCAGGTTGTCAGTCCCTCAATGAATAGCTCAGATTGGACATTTTCTTCCGGTCAGAGCTACACCGATGAGGATATGCTGGTCGGTGAAGGCTACTGGATTTATATGCAAAATGACTGTACCCTGGTTGGATTTACTATCACTCCGTTACAGCCATCGCTCGATTAAGAAAGGGGTTAACAAAATTTAGTAAAGGAGGAAGCCAATGAAAGCGAAAATAATTGCCTTTGTACTTCTAGGTGGGTTATTGACCCTTGTTACCACTCCGGTCTATGCCCAGGGGGTCCCCCCATTGCCACATGCCTTCTACGGCACAGTTGAGGTAAACGGTAGCCCAGCGCCGACGGGGACTGAGGTGGAGGCAAAGGGAGAGGGGATTCAGACAGATGTTGGCAGCAACCCTGTAGTAACCACTGCCGAGGGCAGGTATGGCGGCTCAGATGCACTGGAGCCAAAGCTTATTGTCCAGGGGGATATAGTTGAGGGCAGCCCTTTAACCTTTTATGTAAACGGTATTTCCACTGGGCAGACGGCTGAGTGGCACAGTGGTGAGGTAACCGAATTTAATCTGACGGCAACTATAGAGGGTTCACCGCCGGGGACAACTGAGCCTCCGCCGGAAACAACCGAACCACCGCTTGGGCTAGCCGCTTTTAGCCTAAGTTCGCTTACTATATCACCCGGCGAGATTGCTCTTGGCGACAGCGTAACTATTAGTGTTGAGGTAACCAACACCGGTGAGGAGGCTGGCAACTATGAGGTTATACTGAAGATAGACGGCGTGGTGGAAGCCAGTAAAGAGGTGTCTGTTGCCGCCGGTGCCAGTCAAGAGGTAATCTTTACCGTAGCCAAGGATGTGGCTAAGACATATTCAGTGGATGTTCATGGACTCAGTGGTACATTTGTGGTTAGGGAAGAGGCACCAGCCCCACCAGCCCCACCAGCACCGCCACCAGCACCAGCCACACCAGCCAAGCCGGTCAACTGGACTATTCTGTGGGGAGTAATAGGTGGCATAACTGCGGTTGGGATAACTACTTTTGTGCTAGCTAGAAGAAGAGCTAGAAGAAAGGTATACTAATACTTTAGTCGATTGAGCCCTTGACCAACATCGGCTGAGGGAGGAACCACCAAAGAGAGGGTAATGGATAGGCTCTCAATTGGCAAATTTATTTTAGCGGCTGTCCTTCTTGCCCTTCCCTTAGTGGCCGGGTGTCAGCCAGCTACTCCTTCGCCGTCCCCTCCCGCCCAAGCGAACATCGGAGACATAAGGACGACCCCGACGGACTATGAGGGGAAGGTAGTTATTATTGAGGGGGAGTATCAGGGGTGGACGGGAGGCTTTGGCAGTCCACCGGTAACCCGTAGCGACTGGCTGGTGCAGGGTGCCAGTGGCTGGCTCTACGTTACCGGGAAGCCGGCTGGTCTCGACCCCCTAGCTGATGTGGGGCACCCAATAAAAGTTACCGGGCTCGTCAGGGTGACTGAGGACGGCGAGCCGTATTTATATGCCCAGGAGATAAAGATAGAAGTAGGCAAGGCCAGCGCCTTACTCCGGCTGCAGATAGATTTGAGGGAGAAGCAACTGGCGGCTCCGACGCCGGAGAGATTGGAACAGATGAAGGCGATGGGGATGAGGACAGAAAATCTGGATATGCAGAGGATATTTATCCACCTTGCCCAGGAGCCGACCGCCCAGCAAATAGATGAGCTAGAGGCAATGGGTATAATCCCCTATCCCGATTCATGGATACCCCTCGTAGGTGGGCACCCCACCGGATTTATAGTGGCTGATATGCCCATAGATAAGCTTGGTGAACTGGACAGCAAAGACTACGTAGTGCAACTGGATACTGCCGAGCAGGTTATCGAGCCCCAGACAGAATAAGTGCCATAACCAAGCCCCAGGCTACTCAGGGAACTTACTGCCGAGAAAACAGCCCGCTTTGTTGACAAAAAGGCCCTTTTTTATGCCACAATTCCAGCTATTTGTCCATAATTACCTTGACAAAAAGCACTTTTTGTGCCATAATTGTAGCCAAGCATCTATTAATATTTAAGGAGGCTACAATGAACAAACAGAGGTTATAGGCATAAATTGCATCCTCATTTAAGGAGGTTATTATGGAGAAAATGATGGACTGGCTGGGAAAAGGGCATTTTTCTAGCCACAATTCTAGCCATCTATCCGCAACATTTAACAAAATCACCGCGAGGAAAACAACCAAAATTACCGCCGCAATTTTCATCTCGCTATTACTTACCTTAAGCAGCATGCCTGGTGTCCACGCCGTTTCGTCTCAATCACCTGGAAGTGGGAGCCAGGCAATTCCATCTCAGGCATCTGAGCCTGAGACAAAAGTCAGTGCTTTGCTCTCCTTACAGGTAGAGGCTAAGATGCGCTGCCAGCAAGCTCCGCCAACCGCCGATGAGCTGAGCCTGATGGAGGCGACGGGGATGAGGACGGAAAATCTGGGCATGCAGAGGGTATTTATTCACCTTGCCCAGGAGCCGACTGCCCAGCAACTAGACGAGCTAGAGGCGATGGGTATCACCCCTTATCCCGATTCATGGATACCACCTGTAGGTGGGCACCCCACCGGATTTATGGTAGCTGATATGCCCATAGATAAGCTTGATGAACTGGCAGGCAAGGATTATGTTGTCCAGCTGGATACCACCGAGCAGGTGCTTGAGCCCCAGAATGACCTGGCAGCCACCAAGATAAATGCCGATGATGTATGGGGCTCAGGCTATGATGGAACCGGGGTCAGGATAGTAGTATTGGATTCTGGACTGGACACCACCCATCCTGATATCCCGGCACCAGTAGCTAGCCAGGACTACTCAAACTGGCCAATCCTGGATGACACCATTGCCAATACCGTGAGCGGTCATGGCACCCATGTTACCGGCTCGGCAGTGGGGCAGGGGACACAATCAGCCGGAGCCACCCATGAGTATAAAGGAATGGCTCCAGGCGCTGACCTGATATTCCTCAAGATTGGCAGTGATGCCACTAGCAATGCCTCGTATGATGCCATGAGCAATGCTATTAGGGCAGCGGTAGATACCTATGACGCTGATATCATAACCATGAGTTATGGCGGCTGGGGGTATTACCACGATGGAACTCAGCAGACCTGTCAAGCCGTGGACTATGCCTTCAGTCAAGGAGCCGTGGTCTTTATCTCCGCGGGAAATGAGGCCAATGATGATGAGCATTACTCAGCCACAGTGAACGCTAACAGCACCACTGACTTCATCCGGGTCAATGTTTCCGGCTCCAATGGGGGCAATGCCTGTCTGGGATTTAATCTAGTCTGGTATGATGGTCTGGTCAATAACAATGACCTTGTTCTGGAATACTACCGGTCTGACCAGACGCCGCTGGTGGATACCTGGGCCAGTGCCCAAGAGGAGAGCTGGAAGGGTACCGAACATGAGATTTCCGGTTATGGTCCCGCCGCTGGTTCGTATGACTATCTATCACCAGGAGCTCTAACCTACTATCTGAAAGTTACCAACAATTCAGATAGTGAGCAGTTCTTCCACATCTACTTCAGAGGCCTGGCTACGAATGGGGCTTCGGTGAAATTTCAGAACCCCGACCCGTTTTACACCGTGAGTTCACCGGCCGACGCCGAGAAAGCCATAGCCGTTGGCGCTTATACCACCAGAAAGAACTGGACGGATTATGAAGGGGCTACCCATTGGTTTATTAACCCTGAAGATACCGCAAATACAGTAACTGCCTTTAGTAGCCGTGGACCGAGGGTAGATAGTGGTGCGCCACAGAAGCCCAGCATCGTTGCCCCGGGTAGTGCCATTATCTCCTGTCGGGATACCGATGTCTACCCTCTGGGTAATCCTGACTATGACCCTTATATTATTGACAACAATGGCTTGAATCTGGATGGCTCAGGACCGGCAGACTATTATGTGAAGCGGGGGACGAGCATGGCTTGCCCCATTGCCGCTGGAGCCGCCGCGCTACTGCTTGAAGCCAAGCCTGAGCTAAAAGGGCATCCAGCTACAGTCAGAAACCTGCTCCAGTCAACAGCTACTTCCGTGGTAGCCAACGATAATATAGACGGCTACGGTCTACTGGATATCCAGTCGGCTCTGGCTGCCAATCTCTCTGAGCTAGAGGTAGACTGGCTGTTTATGGTCTACCTTGATGCCGATAATAACCTGGAGAGTGCCGGCATTGATGATTTGAATGAGATGGAGGTCGCTGGTTCTACCGATAATGTCAAAATTGTAGTTGAGATGGACCGGGCCGAGCGCGACTTTGACGACGACACCAGCAACGGAAACTGGACCGGTGCCAAGAGGTTCTACGTAACCGAGGATACTGATGCCGCGATTATTAACTCTCCGGTAATTGCTGACCTGGGAGAGGTAAATATGGGTGACCCGGCGACGCTACAGAGCTTTATTGAGTGGTCTATCGCCAACTACCCAGCCCAGCATTATGCCCTGGTGCTGTGGGACCATGGCAGCGGTTGGAAGGAGAGCAATTCTTCGGCTCTTAAATCCATCTGCTCTGATGACCAAGCTGGTGATAGCCTGACCATGACTGAGCTGAGAAATGCCCTGAATGCCGCTAACCTCTCCACCGGAGAAACGCTGGATATCATTGGCTTTGATGCCTGTCTGATGGAGATGGTAGAGGTAGTCTACCAGGTCATGGGGAGTGCTGACCGTCCCCTGGTTGACATAGCCGTAGGCTCGGAGGAAACCGAACCCGGCGATGGCTGGGACTATGCCACTACCCTGACCGCCCTAACTGCCGACCCGACAATGACACCCGCCGCACTGGCTACCCGGATAGTCAATGACTACATAAGCTCCTACAGTCCGACCATGGGCATAACCCAGTCGGCGGCGAGACTAGACCTTGTTGATGAGCTGGCAACTGCGATTGATAACTTTGCTCAAGCCATGACCAGTGCCACCGGTGATTGGAGTGCGATTGGGACAGCCAGAAGTCAGGCACAGGAATACTACTATGATTACTATATTGACCTCTACCACTTTGTCCAACTGGTAAATCAGGACACGAGCATCAGTCAGGCGGTCAGAGATGCTGCCAGTTCGGTTATGACGGCGGTAAATAATGCCGTTATTGCTGAGGGGCATACCGCATCAGTAGCCAATTCCCATGGGTTATCCATCTACTACCCGGAAACTGCAACCGATTACTCCTCTGACTACGAGATCAGTATCTTGTTCACCACCGCTACTCAGTGGGATGAGTTTCTTAGTGCTATACTCTCCCCGACCGAGGGGGTAACCGTTACCCAGTCGGACTCCTATTTCTATATGGACAACGGTGTAATAAGGATTGGTTTCTATAGCCCAGATGGTATTACGTATTTTGGGGGCAGTCCTGGTCCGCTGACTATGGCTGAGGTAGATAGGATGAATGCCTTCCTGGCTGAGAAGGCAGCTCAGGAGGCAGCCGGAGAGAAAGCTCTGGAAAAATCAATCTACGCCGGCGATTTGTATGTCTTTGATGAGGACTGCGCCATCTTTTCTCCCTTTGAAGCCAGTACAGCTGCGGTTCACTTTGATTACTGTTCTGATTATACCACCGAGATTACCAATTCTGGTCCCCTGGAGGGAGTAATCAAGGAAAGCGGCACCGGCACAGTTGACGGTCAGGCTATAGTCTGGGAGAGATACACTTCCCTCAAGCCCAACCAGAAGTTTGTTACCTGCCGGGTGGTTATTAAAAACGAGGGCAGTGAGGCTTTAAGTAACATTGAGTTTTACGAGTATATAGATATGGACCTAGCCGGTTCGTTGAATGACTACGCCGTGGTGCCGCTGGCTGCAGGCGATACCCATGTTTATGTGGAGACAAAATATGCTTCGAGCCAGTTCGTGGATAACTGGATTTATCAGCGGGATGCCAGTGAAGACAGGCACTTCGGTATGCTGATGAAGACCCCGGAGGATGTTACCAATTTCTACGTTGGCGACTATGAAGGTGAATCGCCTCCGTACCGGATAAATATAGATGGGCAGACCATCACCACCGGCGATATTGTCACTGCCTTTTCCTGGCAGACAAGCATATCGGCTGGGGGGGAGCAGGAATTTTACTACGGATTAGCTGCCCCTGATGACCTGGCTACCCTCAAGATGATCTCCAACCAATTCCATACCGGGGGAGTACATGTCAGCCTGAGCGCACCGGATGAGGCTGTCCAGGAAGACTGGGTATCCATCTCGGCTACAGTCACCAGCTACTTTACTGAGCAGAAGGCGATAACGGTTACCTTAAGCCTGCCCTCAGGGCTGAGCCTGGCCTCAGGTTCGGAACCACTTGAGCAGACGGTAAGCGTATCCGGGGGGGGGACCGGGACTGCTTCCTGGGTAGCTGCGGTTGCCGGCGGTGCCACCGGGACCAAAAGCATCAGTGTAAACGCCGTCGAACCGATAAGTAACCTATCTGATAGTGACTCAGCCACCATCAGCATTCAACCAATTGATAGCGTGTCCCAGAGCCAGAACGAAACCGGGATATTGGTTGATGATGACTCAGCCGGCAGGAGCCTGGATCTGCCCTCAGATGCGGCTTGCGCCCAGGGTAGTATTACGCTTCACCCGTCAATAGAGCTGGTGTTCGTTGATGAGGTGGAATGGCTCATCGCCTATCCCTACGGCTGTATGGAGCAGAGGAGTAGCATCCTGCTCGGCGATATTAACATTTACCACTACCTGACCAATGCCGGCAGGCTGACCGATACCCTGGACAGTACCCTGAGGCAGGATATAGTTAGCGGCTCCCTTGATGTTATCGACCTCCAGCATGATGACCAGGGATGGGGCTGGTATTATAGCTATAGCTCTACGCCGTTCTTTACCTGCTATGCGTTGCAAGCCCTGCTTGAGACCAGACACTGGGCCAACACCTACAGCATTACCATTCCGCTGAGCGACGATGGCCGGGACTTTGATACCTATGTCACCAAGGGCTTGGAATGGATAATTGCCAATCAGCAGACCGACGGTCACTGGGATGGCACTTCTCCTGATTACATCCAGGACCCGGTACCACTGACCGCCTACATGCTGTACACCCTGGCGGTGGCTAATCAACTTGGCTATTATCCCGCGGGCTTGACTGATGCCATAGCTAATGCCACTAGCTGGCTACAGGCGGCTCAGAATACCGATGGCGGCTGGGGTATAAATGAAAGCGCCGCTTGCCTTCCGCCACATTGTATCTCTGATTCCTTTATCACCGGGTTAACCATTGTCGCCCTGAGAGAGGCGGGGGTAGCTTCCAGCGAAATCATTATCCAGAATGGTCGAACCTGGCTAATAAGTGAATCAAACCCCCAACCTTCTCCGGCACCTGCCACCCGTCACTGGCAGTCCAACTTGGAAAGTGTATACCACTGGTTTGCCCATATTCCCGAGACAACCTCCTATGCTGTGGTCGCCCTGCTGTGGACCGGCAGCAGTAATACCGATGCCGAGGTAGCAGAAGCCCTGAACTGGATGCTGGTAAATAGTGATACCTGGCTTCGTGGCAGCACCAAGGATGGGGCTAATGCGGTGTGGATGTTTAACCAGCTTGGTGTAACGCCGGGGACCCTCAATATTGATATTGATATAAGTGTCAATGGCACAGCACTGTCTACTCAACACTTTGAGGGGACATCGCCAAGCTCCACCGCTGTTGATGTTACCAGCTATCTCAATACCACCGGTACTAACTCCTTTGACTTTACCGCCACCGGTACCGGCAAAGTAACCTATGAGGTAAGCCTGGATTACTTCGCCCCTCGGCTCGCCACGAGGACGGACCCAACCCTTACCCTGGACAAGAGTATAACTCCGGTTATTGCCCCCGGAGGTCAAGGTACGGTAACGTTGGACTTTACCCCATCGGATGATGTCGGATATGTAGTCATTAATGACTACATCCCTGGCGGTTTCACCTTGGACACTAGCTCTATATATCAGCTGCCGTGCGTGCCACCATCTTGTACGGAGAACGTTGCCTATGAGGTCCTAGGTAACCGAGTTACTTTTGCCCTGCAGAGTGTTGATGCTAATGATACCGTTACCATAAGCTACAGTATGACCGCTCCGCAAGCGACCTTGGGGCAGATAAACGTAAGAGGGGCTGAGTGTTTGCTGATGTATCAGCCGACCATTACCGGTTCATCAGCCGGGGTAACCACCAATGTCGGGACAGACGAGACCCCACCCACCATAGCCAGTGTCTTACCGGCGGCTGATGCCACTAATATAGCTGTGGACACAGTAATAACGGCTACCTTCAGTGAGGCTATGGATAGCTCAACTATAACCACTGGTAGCTTTACTCTGGATGGTGTATCAGGCAGTGTCACCTATGATAGCGGCACCTGTACGGCTACCTTCACCCCCGGCGCTAACTTGAGCTACAGCACTGCCTATACCGCTACCCTGAGCACGGCTATTACCGATGCTGCTGGTAATCCACTGGCTTCAGCCTACTCGTGGAGCTTTACTACTGCCTCTGGGGCTGGGGTTATAGTCAGCATTGATGCCCCGGATGAAGCAGTAGCCCCCGATAGTGACTTTACGGCTAATGTCAACATCAGCGAGGTCGTGGACTTTGATGCCTGTAACTATGATGTCTCGTTTGATGCCTCGGTGCTTCAGCTGGATAACGTAACCTCAGGACTGATAGGGTCAACGACTATACCGGTTGATATGTATAACGAGATTAGCCCGGGGACATACCGGGTAGTTCAGAATGTTTCTGGCTTAACCGGAGTAAGTGGCTCTGGCTATCTGGCGGTATTGCACTTCCATGTTATTGGCTCTGAGGGTGACAGCAGTACTGTAAGTTTATCCAACGGTATGCTTGCCAATAACCTGGCTGAGGAGATAGAGGCAACGTGGGTTGGTGATTCGGTAGATGTCATCTCAGTGGTGCCCGGGGATGCCAATGGCGATGGTAACGTCAATGCCCTGGATATCACCAAGGTGGAGAGGATTATATCCGGGCTGGATGCCGAAACCCCTGGCGCTGATGCCAATCAGGACGGCAATATCAATGCCCTGGACATCACCAAGATAGAGATAATAATTGCCGGTCTGGGTTAATTACTAAAGCGATGGAGGGTAAGAGCACGGGCAGGGCGAACGGATACTAAATTACAGAAGGAGGCTCTTAAGGCTAACGGTTGAACGTTATTGATTAAGATTTGATTAACATCTATTGCGTCAGCGCTCTCTTCTCATCAACTAGTAATCAGAATAGTAAACTCTGACCTCATGCAAGGTTGGTGTTTGGGATGGGTCGGAGGTAGTCAGGGTCGCCTGCCACTGCATGTAGCGACCAGGAGGCAGTCCCGAGGTAACTGGGGAATCCCCGCCGACCGGAGTCCACGAGGGGCTAGCCGCATCTTTAGCAAATGGGGTATCGTTGGCTCTCACCTCAAAGGTGATGTCGGTATTACTGGGCCGGGTTTCATCCCAGAACAGGGCGTCCCATCTTGCTCCGTCTACCCCGGTATTCAAAACCTGAGAGGCAATGGTACCTGAAGAGACATACACCGATTGCGAGGCATATTTACGCACGATTATATCATCCGCATCAATCCATCTGTTATTAATCGGAACATTCAATATGAACATCTAGTTTGCCTGTACCTGAAGGAATGGTGAAGCCAGTGAATACAGTGACCTTCTCTGGGCTATAACCTGAAGGATTGTACCAATAGGCATTGAGATTGGTTCCATTAGTGACTAATTCAATTCTCCCTTTCGTGCCTATTGGAAAATGGATGTCTGCGTTTGATTGCCATCCAGATGCACTACTCCAATCAGGCTCATTGGCTCTGTACCAGCCACCATCACGGATTACGACAATACGACCAATATTTCCATTGCCAATATGAACACCGATTCCTCCCCAAGCATTGGTGCCAAGTTGATGGTAATAAACTTTAGCGCTCCAGACAGCATCACCAGTGTTAGCCATGCTTGAGGCTGTTGAACCATTTCGCCAGTCATTCCATGTATTCACTTGGAACCACTTCTCAGAATCATGGAGCGCTACATAGAAGTTTTCTGTACCTTGGTCAGTCCATCCATCGGGGTCTGTGCCAATGGCATGCTCTTCAAAATCGTCAAAGAAGATAAAGGTGGCATTGCCATCGCTGGCACTGCTGGCAGCGTCATTGCCATAATACATGTAGATTGTTTTATCACCCGAAGGGATGGAAGGAACCTTGACCCAGAAGGTAGCCGAAGCTGAGGCGGTATAGGCTTCTCGCCAGTGGGAGAGCTGGGTTGAGTCATCAGAATCCACGAACCTGATGTCATCAAAGTTAGGCTGCATATCAGCGTCGTAGTTTACATCAACCTTGACCTGAAAGTCAGTCAGACCGGAGCCCCGGTTATTTATAGTTACCGGCGCCCGGCGACTCCAACCGTCTTCCGAGCCTACGCTGGTTGTCGGCTCTGACGAGGCATATTGGCGCACTCTGAACCAATCAACCTCCACCCAGTGTTCAGCACTAGATAAACCTGCCAGATGAATCCCGAGGTAAACCGGGTCAGTTAGTCCGCCAGTAAAAGATATTTGAGAACCCAATTCTGTCCATGTAATACCATCGGTGGAATACCAGGCTCTTGAATCCCCTCCAGTCCTGCTTATTCGGTTATACTCAGGACAGGTAGCTGTGATTTGTTCGGCTGTAATGCCCCCGGTCGCCAGTCTATAGGAATTAGTTGCTCCAGTTGCCGAAAAAACGGGGCTCATAATCCGGTTCTTAGAGTCAGCATCAATGCTTTGCCTAAACTGGACTCCTCCCATCTTAGACCATTCACCGTGGGTTCCACCCCAAGCAGATGTGTAGGACTCAACAACCACATTGTCATAGTTTCCAGAAATGGATAAAAAGAGAAATTTATCGGAAGAACCCCATAGGTCACCGGTATTCGTCCCGGTAAGTCTTATAACGGTACCAGATTCAGCATAAGAACCGATAGCTCCTCCTACCTGCGTAAATGTCCAGGCTGCTCCCAAAGAAGCATCATCAAAGTCATCAAAGAAGTCAAAGGTGGCATTTCCATCGCTGGCACTGCTGGCAGCGGCATTGCCATAATACAGGTAAATTGTTTTAGCGCCGGAAGGAATAGAGGGAACCTTGACCCAGAAGGTAGCCGAAGCTGAGGCAGTATAGGCTTCTCGCCAGTGAGAGAGCTCGGTTGAGTCATCAGAATCCACGAACCTGATGTCATCGAAGTCAGACTGCATATCAGCGTCGTAGGTTACATCAACCTTGACCTGATAGTCAGTCAGGCTTGAGCCCGGGTTATTTATAGTTACCGGCGCCCGGCGACTCCAAGATGGATAATACCAACTTTCTTCCGAACCTACACTGGTTGTTGGCTCTCCATAGATACTTCCAAGCTTCACATTCCCGACACTTGAGGAGGTATCTACGCTATTTAATACACCAGCCTCAAAATCCCCTTGGGTGGTCTGCACCCATGGCGTGGAAGCCCAAGCTTGGAAAGCGTTGCCAGTGGAACTCCCCGGGTCAACAAAGGAGCTATGGGTTACCCCGGTGCCGCTGGCCAGGAGAACTACTCCCAGGCTTACCACCAAAATGAGCCGCAGCTTGCCATTCATTTGCTTACCTTCTCCTGTATTGCCTCTCGATCTTCCCCTCAGTAAGCACACGCCAGATATTTTTTACTTCGGTGATGATAACAACGAGCCCGGGTATACAAATAGCCAGCAGAAAGCCCAAGGGAGTTTTGACAAATTGGGTGATATAGCCGAAGTAAGGAAGGTGAAGGCAAACCTTTCCCACCACATTCTGGGCTGGCACGAGGACAGGGTCAGCATCCTCATTGGCATCCCCTTTGGTTAGGAAGTGAAAAGCTGAGGCCTGTTCTACAGCTACCACCCGGTGGCTCGTCAGCCTCTCATTTAGTGGAGAGTAGAAGGTGATAATATCCCCTGCCCTTATTTCCTCTGGCGCCACAGGGCGAGTTACCACCACGCCGCCCACCTTAAGCTCAGGCTCCATACTGCCCGAGAAAACGGCATCCACGCTCCAGCCAAAGCGAGGCGCCAGAAAGGTAAGAGCGGTTGCCGCCATAAGCAGAATTATCAAGGTAATACCAAGATTCTTAGCCACCTTTTTCATAGCAGACTCCTTTATTTCCCCTAGGTAAAGCTAGTGCTGTCAGCCCTCATTTGTTTTTGGGGCAATCCGAGCGTTGAGGTGGTAGGACTAGGCCCCACCACCTCATATATCCCATTATGACTGGGTCAGGGTGAAAGTGATATCAAGGGTAGCCTTGTCGCTCTGAATGATGTTGTCATCTTCGTCAACATCGTCACCGGTACCGAACTTCTCATCGCCACCAGCTCCCTTGACATCGCCGGCGATTTCCCACTCAAGGACATAGACCAGGGTGCCGCTTGCCGTCAGGTCTTCACTCTCGGCATCCAATACTGCCTCTAGCTTCGAAAATGGCACATAATTAGTGCCATCCCCCAGAATATAAGTGGCACCACGCTTTAGCCTAACCCCCATGTACTCGTCCAGGTCTCCATCGCCACCGCCGTTGTTGCCAGCTACCGCGTCCTCAGGCTCATTGGAGCCGTTCTCATCAAAGGTGACGCCTGAAGCCATGGTCAAGGTGCCATCCAGGCTTCCGTCATTCTGTAACGTCCAGGTGATGGAGCCTGAATCTCCAGGTGCCAGGTTGGTAAAAACCACATACCCATTCAGGCCATCGCCACCTGGGGTCTCGGAGTACTTTCCGCCGGGACCGGTACCGCTAACAGTGGGAATCAGGTTCAGCGTTCCCGTAGTCCAGCTCGTTCCCGTGCTATCCTCAGATTCGCTGAAGACGGCGTAGATGCCACCGCCAATTAGGGCACAGGCTAGGGAAATAACCATTACGCTTACAAGTATTTTTTTCATTAGTTTTCATCTCCTTTCTGGTTTTTAGTTTGTGTTTTTTCTTGCCAAGTTACTATTAAGTCGTAGTCAGCTTGTACCTCCTTTATAGTATTTATTAGAGAAATTAGACGTCCTCACTTTGGCTAATTTGCCTTATTTGAGCTTATGCACCTCGTCTTCAATTCTTTTAATATCAGCCTTAGTGAAGAGCCTCCATCCTCGCCTGTCCCTAAGGGATGCATCTTCCAAGATGCCCTCTCTAATCCATCGTAGTAGCGTAGACCTGCTTATGCCCACAATTTCACAAGCCTCTGTGGTTCGATAACAGGTTTTTTGCCTAACTGTTATTGACATAGTTCAGTCCCCCTGAATTACTGAGATACGGTTGACATATGTCAATTATGGTCTGCGGTACCGAAATTGAAAATGACCCATATGGGTCAATTTAGGGGGCTAAATAGTACTAGTAAGATTGTCGGGCGGCTAACATTAGACACGAGGTCGCATGTTAGATAGAAAGCTTGGCTATGCAGTGGTTATCGTTCTCGGCGAGAACAAAACTCAATCGCTGGAGAGGTGAAAATAGAGGATAAAGCAAACAGTGGCAGCGGAGGGATTTGAACCCACGACCAAAGGCTTATGAGTCCTCTGCTCTACCACTGAGCTACGCTGCCACTGGGCAGAATATAACATAACTAAATTTTGGCTGTCAATTTCTGGATTATTTATTAACCTCACCCCCTTAATCCCCCTCTCCTTCTCAAGGAGAGGGGGAAGAGACTTTAGAGAGGGGCTTCGCCCCTCTCTTACTTACACTCCCCCTTCCCTTATTAAGGGAAGGGGGTTAGGGGGATAGGTTGCTAAACCACCTCAATCTCAATAACATATTCCCTTAACGGCTCAGGCAGTTTGCTTATGTCATTGGTTATGGCTGGCATCACCGGTGGCTGTCCATTAGCCTCCATAATAGCCATGCCCTCGGGACTCAACAGGAAATCAACCCAGGCTACCGCCAGCTCCTGGTTGGGAAAATTAGAGGGTATGGTTACTCCATAAGCTATGGGGGCACCCTTTATGGTAATCGTTGTCCCCGGCTCCGTGCCGGCAATCTCTACCTGTGCCGTAGCATAAAAGTCTTCAAACTCCAGACTGGATAGGTTAATCTCCGGGGGTAATACCACATAATTCAAACTATGCTGGGCGGCTACCGAGGAGTACTCAAAGGCATAGTCCAGGTCACCCGACTCCAGGAGAGCAATGAGGTCTACTGATTTCGGCCTCATCAAATCCCCATCAGCTTCATAGAGCCTGTCGTATAGTCCAGAAGCACCGTAATATGCCTCAGCCAATTGCCATACCATTAGCGTCCGATAGCCACAGGGGTCCTGGTCAGGGTCACTGCGACCGTATTTCACGCCATCTCGCTGCAGAATTTCATACCAGTTGTCCCCGTCTATCTCATCACCAAATTGCGAGGTATCAGTATAAGCAATACACATCTGGTTGGTGGCAAATATTATGTACCAGTCAGCATACTCAGGAAACATAAGTTGCGGGATAAGGGTATAATCTGCCGAGCCAATCACCCCACACTCCCTCTGGAGCTCGGTAACCTTACGGATGCTAGTAGCACTACCTGCCGACTCGGTCAATACCTCTACATCAGGATAGAGCTTATTAAACTCGCCATTGATTTCATCAACAGGGATAGTCAGACTGCCGGCATGGAATACAGGCAGCCTGCCAGATAACTCAGATGTTGGCACTGGCTTGCGGGTACAGCCAACTATCAGGGTCAGGATTAGAATCAAAGCCAAGAGCAAACTAGCGGATAATCGTTTCATTAAATCTCCTTATTTTGAAATTGTTTGCCAACCCCCCACCCTTTAGGTTTTTATTAGGTAACCCACCCCCTTTATCCCCCTCCCTTATGAAGGGAGGGGGAA